>Ga0155960_1170_pt1 | contig 49402 bp, 47 predicted proteins | sample RifCSPlowO2_02_FD_107614 | JGI IMG/M metagenome (GOLD analysis project Ga0155960, IMG submission 107614) | candidate division NC10 bacterium RIFCSPLOWO2_02_FULL_66_22
ATGGTCGGCCTGGCGGCGCTGGCGGCGGGCCTCACGGGATGGCTCCTGAGGAAGACCACCCACTTCGAGCGGGCGCTGCTCGTCGCCGCCGGGCTGGTCTTGGTCTATCCGGGATGGCTCCAGGATGTGATCGGCTTTGTCCTCTTCGGCCTGGCCGCGGCGCTGCAGGCCCGGGGGCGGGGCGCACCCGCTGGCCACCCGGTTCTGGCGGCCGAACGGACGGGGGAGGAGAAATGAGCGGTCCCCGGCGTCCGACGTTCGAGTGAGTTGGAATTGATCCAGAATGTCGAAGAACGTGCAAGATCCTGGAGAGCTGGCAGCGGGATGGCGCCTCCTCCATGATGACCCGGCCGGCGGGCCCTGGAACATGGCGGTGGACGAGGCCATCGCCCGGGCGGTCGGGGACGGCCAGGCGCCTGCCACGCTCCGCCTCTACACGTGGAGCGCGCCCACCGTCTCCCTCGGCTATCTGCAGCGCACACCGGGCGGCCTGGATCTGGCCGCCTGCCGCCGGCGGGCGATCCCGCTGGTGCGGAGGGTGACCGGAGGCCGGGCCGTCCTCCACGCGAGGGAACTGACCTACAGCGTGGCCGTCCCCCTCCGCGGCCCCTGGCGCGGCCTCTCGGTCTCCGACGCCTTCGCTATGATCTCTCGCGGCCTGATCGCCGGACTGTCTCGCCTGGGGGTGAAGGCGGACGTGGGCGAGGCCGGGGTGCCGCGTGGGGACGGCAAAGAAACGGGCGCGTGTTTTCTCCTCCGACGGATGCCGGCGATCCTGGTGGGCGGGCGGAAACTCATCGGATCGGCCCAGCGCCGGTGGGATCGTTCCCTCCTCCAGCACGGGTCCCTCCTGCTCCAGTTCGATCCACACCTGCACCAGGCCGTCTTCCCCGCCTGGCCGCGCGACGATCCGGCCGTCGGCGTGACCTGTCTCCAGAGCATTTTGGGGGAGACGCCGCATGCCGGGGATCTCGTTTCCGTACTGGCGGCCGGGTGGCGCGACGCCTTCGGCGTCCAGTGCGTGCCCGGGGACCTGACGATGGCCGAGGGGGACGTGGCGAAAGACCTCGCCCGGATCCGCTACGGAAGCCCCGCCTGGACCTTTCAGCGGTAAATGGGCTCCTTGCCAGCGCTCGTATCGGGGCGAGAGCGAGGCCGAAGTTCCTTGACACCCTCCGAGGGGTCTGTTACTGTAAGCTTGCGTTTTTCTTCGCACAGCGGGGTTTTCAGCGGATGATCTTCGACAAGCGAAAAGCCCTCCAGAACGCCCTCAACTACACGCGGCAAGGCAAATGGGACAAGGCCATCGCCGAATACCAGGCGATCCTCAAGGCCGATCCGCGCGATATCGCCGTCTGCAACAACCTCGGCGACCTGTATGCTCGGGCCGGACGGGCCGCCGAGGCCATCGAACAATACCTCAAACTGGGCGAGCTGTATCGTACCGACGGCCTGTCGGTGAAGGCGATCGCGGTCTACAAGAAGATCGTCAAGCTGGATCCGACCCGCGCCGAGGCCCACCTGGCCTGCGCCGATCTGTATGAAGAGCAGGGCCTCATCGGAGAAGCCAAGCTCCATCTCGCCACCATCGCGGAGCACTACACGAAGGCAGGCGACACCCGCAAGGTGGTCGACATCTACCAACGCCTCGCTCAGCTCGATCCCACGAACCCCGCGCTGCTGACGAAGGTCGGCGATCTCCTCCTCAAGGAAGGCATGCGGGAGGCCGCGGCGGCCGAGTACGAGCGCGCGGCCCAGGCGGCCCAGGCGGCGGGGCAGATTGCCGAGGGCAAGCGGCTGCTTCAGAAGGTGCGAGAGCTGACCCCGGAGTCCGCCGAGGGGAACCTCTCCCTGGCGGGGTTGCATCTTCAGGGAGGCAAGTACGCCGAAGCTGTCGAGATCCTCACCCGGGTCACGGCGGGCGGGGCCGCGAGCGCCCAGGCCTGGCGCCTCCTGGGCGAGGCCCACCTCGGCCTGGGGCAGGCCGCCGAGGCGCTCACCGCGCTAGAGCAGGCCGTGGCCCTCGGCGTCTCCGAGATGGAAGTGGGGCGGCCCCTGGCCATGGCTCTGGTGCAGGCGGGTCGCACGGACGACGGGATCACCCTCTGCCAGACGATCACCGAGGACGCCACCACCCGGGGCGAGCCCGAGGACGCCGTCACCCTTTGCCGGGACCTCCTGGCCCTCGCGCCGCACCTGGCGCCCCTGCACGCCCACCTGGCGGGACTGTTGCACCGGCTTGGCCGCGAGGAGGAGGCGCGGTCGGCGACCTGGGGCTTGGCCGCGGCGCACGAGACCAGCGGCGACAGCGAGGCCGCGATCCACGTGTACCGGCAACTGCTGGAGCGCGATCCGTCGGATGCCGAGGCCCGCGAACGGCTGGAGGTCCTGGAGGCCAGTCCCGCGCCGCCCGCTGAACAGGAGGACCTCGCCATCCCGATGCTCGAGGCCAGTGCGTTGGTCGAGGAAAGGCCAGCCTTCGCCCCGGAGGAGGCGGCCCCGGCAGAGCCGCCGGTCTTCGAACTGTCGCTGGACGACAGCCCGACACTCGGGGTCGAGGCCACGCTTGAGCCAGAGGGCGAACCGGAACCAGCGAGCGGGCGAGAGCCAGCGGATCTCTCGGACCAGATCTTCGCGCTGGATGAATCCGGGGACCTGGCGGATCTCCAGCTCGTGCCTGAGGAGGAGGCGGGTGAGTTGCCGGAGCGCCCGGGAGCGCTGGAAATTCCCTCGATCGAGCTCCCCGGGGAGGAGGCGCCGACAGCAGAGATCGCAGAGACAGAAGGCCTCTCGGGCCTGGAGGTCTCGAGTGTAGAAACCTTGACAGGGGAGACGGAAGCGGCCGGCGAGATTGCCGAGCAGCTCGCCGAGGCCGAGGTGTATTTCAAGTACGGGCTGGCGGAGAAGGCGCGCGAGCGACTCCTCGAGGTGGTCCGGCTGGCGCCGGACAACCTGATGGCGCGGCGAAGGCTCAAGGCCCTGTACCTCGAGCGGCCCCAGGTCGAGGAGGCCTGCGGAGAAATCCTGGCCATCGCCAGGATCCTGGCGTCCCGTGGCGAGCGAGAAGCGGCGCTGGCCGAGATTCAGGCGGGGCTGGCGCTCGCCCCGAATCACCCGGGGCTCCAAGGCCTCGTGGCCGAGCTCTCCGCGGGAGAAGCCCGGCCGCCCGCCCAAGGTGCGGCGATCAGCATGGCGGCGGAATTCCTGCCCACCGAGGCGACGGTTTTCGAGATCCCAGCGACGATCGAGATTCCCGAGAGCCTGAGCCTGGATGCTGCAACCGGGACTGGCTCCGAACTGCTGCCGTCCGCAGAAGGAGCAGCCGATCTGATCGACTCGGAGCTGGGGCCGCCATGGCTGGAGCCGAGCTTGGACGGCGGGCCGGCGTCGGTCCAGGAGGAGGAGTTGCCCCCCGAACTCCGCTCGCTCCTGGAAGAATCGGAGGAGGAGCCGGCCCTGATTCTCGAGACGGGCGAGCCGGACTTGGACCAGGCGATGGCGGACGACCTGGCCGAGGCGGAGTTCTACCTCTCCCAAAACATGGTGGAGGAGACTCGGGCCGTTCACCGGCGCATGGAGGCGCGGGCGCCGAACCACCCGGCTGTGACGCGACTCGGCCAACGGCTCCACCCTTCGGCGGGCGGCGTGGCCCTCGACCCCGTCGCAGCGCCTCCTGCCGAGGCATCCATGGCGCCGACGCTCGACGCGGTCCTCGAGCTGATCCCCGATGCGCCGGCCGAGGTTTTCCCGTCGGTACAACCGCTGGCGGCGGAATTCGAGGCGCTGGCGGCCGAACTGTCCATCCAGCCCATCCCCCTGGAGGCGTCCGTCAGTCCTGAGGCGGAGACGACCGCTCCGGGCCCCGAGCAGGTGCCGCCGCTCGAGCCTCCCAGAGCGAAGTTCACCGTCATGGACGCCGGCGCCGAGGCCGGTGGAGAGGGCTTCGTCAACCTGGGGGCCGAGCTAGAGGAGGAGCTGGCGGCCGAAGCGCTGGCCGCGCCGCAGCCGACGGGCGGGCCGCTGGTGGAGGACCTGGTCAGGGAGTTTCAGAAGGGGGTGCGTGAGCAACTCGACGAGAAGGACTACGAGACACACTACAACCTGGGGATCGCCTACAAGGAGATGGAGCTGTACGACGAGGCGATCCAGGAATTCCGGCTGTCCGGTCGCGACCCGGAGCGGGCCCTGACCTGCGCCAACCTCCTGGGACTGTGCTTCCTGGCCAAGGGGGAGCCCGAGACCGCCATCCGGGAACTTCGCGCCGGCCTCGAGATTCGGGGCCATCCCCGGACGGCCTACCACGGCCTGCGGTACGACCTGGGGGCGGCATACGAGACGCAGGGGGACCTGGAACGGGCCCTGGAATCGTTCGAGGTCCTGCAGGCCGAGGATGCCCGGTTCCGCGACGTGGCGCTCCGGGTCCGCGACCTCCGGGATCGCCTCCGGCAGGTGCGGGCGGCATCCGTCCCGGCCGCCCCTGTCAAGACGGGCCCCCCCCCGAAGCGTGCGAGGGAGAAGCAGAAGATCGCCTTCATTTGATTTCCTGCCGTCAACAGGACCCGCGCAAGGATGAGCTACGAACAGTTCTACCAGCTCCGAGAGCAGCCATTCTCCAACACCCCGGACCCCCGTTTCTTCTTCGAGGTGGACCAGCACGCCGAGGTGCTGGCCAGGCTGATGCACGCCGTCAACACCATGAAGGGGCTGGCGGTGGTGGTGGGGGACGTGGGGACGGGCAAGACGACCCTGGCCCGGCGCATGCTGGACCAGCTCGACGACGACCGGTACGAGTCGGCCCTCCTGGTGATCATCCATTCCGCCATCACGGCCGAGTGGCTGCTGCGCAAGATTGCCTCGCAGATCGGCGTGGAGGACCTGGCCGAGGAGAAGGTGGAGATCCTCTCCCAGATCTACCAACGCCTGGTGGAGTTGCATCAGCTCGGGAAGAAAGCCGTGGTCCTCATTGACGAGGCCAACATGCTGCAGCAGCAATCCCTGATGGAGGAGCTGCGGGGATTCCTCAATCTCGAGGTGCCGGGAAGCAAGCTCATCACCTTCATCCTCTTCGGCCTGTCGAACCTTGAGGAAAACCTGGCGCTGGATCCGCCCCTGGTGCAGCGGGTGGCGGTCAAGTGCCGCCTGACCTCCCTCAAGCCCGAGGCCGTCAAGGCCTACCTCCGCCATCGCCTGAAGATCGCCGGTGCCACCCGCGAGATCTTTTCGGACGAAGTGATGGCGCAGATCGCGGCCGACTCGCGGGGGATCCCCCGCCTGATCAACACCATCGGGGATAACGTCTTGCTGGAGGGCTATCTGCTGAAGCGGGAGCGGATCGACGTCGCGCTCGTCAGGGATGTGGTGCGGGATTTGGCTCCGGGAGGATAAGCCGGCGGTGAGGATGGCGTGAATATCCCGAATGCGCTGAGCCTGGTCCGGATCTTCCTGGTTCCGGTCCTGGTGGTGTTCCTGATTGTGGTGCCGCGGCCGTACAATCTGACGGCCGCGGCGGTGTTTCTGGCGGCCGTCCTGACCGACTGGCTCGACGGCCGCATCGCGCGGAGCATGCGCCAGGTCACGACGCTGGGGAAGCTGTTGGATCCGGTGGCGGACAAGCTCTTGATCTCGGCCAGCCTGATCTCGCTGGTGCAGGTGGGGCGCGTCCCGGCGTGGATGGTGGTGCTGATCGTGGGGCGCGATCTGGCGATCACGGGACTGCGGGGGATCGCGGCCTCACAGAGCGTGATCATTCAGGCCAACGAGTTCGGCAAGGCCACCATGGCCGCCGAGGTGCTCGCCGTCGCCCTGCTGATCCTGAACTGGCCCGCGGTCGCGGCCCCCCTGGGAAAAGCAGCCCTGGGAGTTGCCATCCTGCTTTCCCTGGTGTCGGGCGTTGCCTATTTCCACAAGTTCTGGCGTCGCATCAACCTGGCCCAATAGCTGGCAGAGGACATTGGAAACTGGAAACTGGAAAACGGAAACTGGCTGGGGGGCTGAGGGTTCCTCGCTTCCAGTTTCCGATTTCCAATTTCCAGTTCCGGGGTCTTGGCGGGCGACGCCGTGATCCGCAGCCTGCTCCTGCTGGTGGCCGCGTACCTGCTGGGCTCGGTGCCATTCGGCCTGCTGGTCGCGCGGGCGCAGGGCGGGGTGGACCTCCGCCGGGTGGGCAGCGGGAACATCGGCGCCACCAACGTGCTACGCGCCGTGGGGAAGGGTGCAGCCGCCCTCACCCTGCTGGGAGATATGGGCAAGGGCGCGGCCGCCGTCGGACTCGGCCGCTGGCTCGGGGTCTCCCCGACGGTGCTGGCGATGATCGCCTTGGCGGCGGTGACCGGGCACCTGTTTCCGGTGTTCGGGGGATTTCGCGGTGGCAAGGGCGTGGCGACGACGCTGGGCGTGATTTTGGCGGCCATGCCGGCGGTGGGCGCGCTGCTCCTGCTGATCTGGCTGCTGGTGGCGGCCGTCTGGCGATACTCGTCCCTGGCGGCCCTGGTCGCCTCGGCAGCGATGCCGGTCCTCGCCTGGCTTGTGGACGGCCGGCCCGCCATGCTGGGCCTGAGTGGGGCGCTCTTCCTCATCCTGCTCCTGCGGCACCGGGAGAACATCGCGCGGCTGTGGAAGGGCACGGAAGGGAAAATCGGCCAGCAGGTTCGGACGTCGAATAGTCAATCAGTCAAGTAGTCGATCGGCCAGTTCGTCAGTCGGTGACTGCCGTGACCGATTGACCATTCGCCCAGTTGACGAGTCGACAGAGGGAGCGAGATGGCCCTGATCGTCCAGAAGTACGGAGGAACATCGGTCGGCGATGTGGATCGCATCACGAACGTGGCCCGGCGGGTCACCGAGGCGCGCGCGGCAGGTCACGACGTGGTGGTGGTCGTCTCGGCCATGGCCGGCGAGACGGATCGCCTGATCAGCCTGGCCCACAAGATCTCCGAGCAGCCCGACGAGCGCGAGCTGGACGTGATCCTGGCCACCGGTGAGCAGGTCAGCATCGGCCTCCTGTCCATGGCCATCCAGGCGCTCGGCTTTCGCGCGCGGAGCTTCACCGGCAGCCAGGTGCGTATCCAGACGGACGATGCCCACACCAAGGCCCGGATCCTGAGCATCGACGCGGAACGGGTCCGGCAGGCCCTGACCGACGGAGAGGTCGCCATCGTCGCGGGATTTCAGGGGGTCAGCGCCGAGGAGGAGATCACCACGCTGGGACGGGGCGGCTCGGACCTCACGGCCGTGGCCATGGCCGCGGCCGTGGCGGCCGACGTGTGCGAGATCTATACCGACGTGAATGGGGTCTACACCACGGATCCCAACATCGTGCCCGAGGCCCGCAAGCTGGATCGCATCTCCTACGATGAGATGCTGGAGATGGCCAGCCTGGGCGCCAAGGTTCTGCAGACGCGCTCGGTGGAGTATGCCAAGAACTACGGGGTGCCGGTCCACGTGCGCTCCAGTTTCAATTACAATCCCGGGACGATGGTGGTGAAGGAGGATGCGGCTATGGAGAAAGTGGTGGTCTCGGGCATCGCCTACAACAAGCAGGAGGCCAAGATCACCGTGACCCGGGTGGCGGACCGTCCCGGGATCGCGGCGGCGCTCTTCGGGCGCGTGGCCGAGGCCAACATCGTGGTGGACATGATCGTCCAGAACATCAGCCAGGATGGATTCACGGACATCTCGTTCACCGTCCCCAGGGCGGACTACGCCAAGACCATGGAGATCGTGAAGGCGGTGGCCAAGGAGATGGGGGCGGACAAGGTCATCGGGGACGACAAGACCGCCAAGGTCTCCATCGTGGGGGTGGGCATGCGGACCCACTCGGGGGTGGCTGCACGGATGTTTGAGGCCCTGGGGAAAGAGAAGATCAACATCATGATGATCAGCACGTCGGAGATCAAGGTTTCGTGCGTGATCGAGGCGAAGTACGCAGAGCTGGCGGTGCGCGTCCTCCACGAGGCCTTCGGCCTCGGCGGGCAGCCCGTGACCGAAGAGGCGAAATGATCCGGGATTCCGGCCCGGGGCAGCAGATCCGGCCGGCCAGCGCGAGGAATGCCCACGGATTGGCCGTCCTGCTCTTGGCCCTGGCCCTGGCCGTGGGGACGGCGCTCCCCGGGCTCGGTCCCGGCGGACCGGGCTTTCCTGCACCCTCCGATGGGGAAACCGCCATCACGCCGGCACAGCGCGGGGCGGGAGTGAGCACCCGAGCGGGTGCGCCGGCGTCCGGGTCGCGCACTTCGTTGGGCGGGACCCCATCGAAGCCACTGCTGGTCCTCCCGCTCAACCTCAACGCCGCGGATGCGGAGGCCCTTCAGGGGCTGCCCGGGATCGGATCGACCCTGGCAGAACGGATCGTGGCGCACCGGGAGGCACAGGGGCCATTCCAGACCGCGGAGGATCTGCTCCGGGTCCCAGGCATCGGGCCGAAGCGGTGGGGGCGGATCCGTCCACTGGTCCAGGTGACGGAGGGCCCATGACCTACCAGGTCAAGCTGGAGATGTTCGAAGGGCCGCTGGATCTGCTCCTGCATCTCATCCGGGAGCACCAGCTCAACATCCTGGACATCCCCATCGCCACGATCACCGACGAGTATCTCCGCTATCTGGCGCTGATGCAGGAGCTGGACCTGGAGGTGGCGGGGGACTTCCTGCTCATGGCGGCGACACTTATCCATATCAAGTCCAGGATGCTCCTGCCGCCGGAAGAGGCGGCCGAGGGCGAGGGGGCAGAGGAAGAGGATCCCCGGGCCGAGCTGGTGGACCGGCTCCTGGAATACAAGAAGTTCAAGGAGGCCGCCCAGACGCTGGGCGTGCTGGAGACGGAACAATCCCTGCTCCACCGGCGGGGGGCCCCGGCCATGGAGCTCACGGTCGAGGGGCCGTTGTCCGTTTCGCTCGTCGAGCTGATGCGTGCCTTTCGGGACGTCCTCCGGCGGGCAGATGTCCCGGCGCCGCTGGAGATCACCCCGGAGGAGCTGAATGTCGGGCAGCGCATCGTCCACCTGCTGGATCGCCTGGCAGCGGAGAGTCCCCTCGAGTTCACCAATCTGTTTGCGGGCAGCACCCGCCGGGCGGAGATCATCATCACCTTCCTGGCGCTCCTGGAGCTGCTGCGACGGCGCCTGGCCACGGCACGGCAGGCGGAGCCCATGGGGCCGATCATGATCTACCGGGGGGTGGAGCGGGTGGAGGAATCCGAGCCTGCGGCCCCGGCCCATCCCGCCTCCCCTTGAGCTTCGGCGGACAAGCGAATATCGAATGTCGAACCGACGAATGTCGAATATCGAATGACGGATGCCGAATGGTGAACGGGCGGGAGCGAAGATCGCAGGAACAGAGTTTTCGGCCGGCAGTCTGCATATACCGGCCCTCGCCGGAGCCCCCGACGGCGCGGAAGTCCTGGGAGGGTTGAACCTGTGAGATACTCTTGTGAAATCGTGGAGTGTCTTATACACAGGAGCACGGTCTGTGTTTGAGGGTTTATACAGACTGTATACGTGTTGTTATGTTCATCTTGATGGTGCTGGCAAACGTGATATCTTCGCTCTGGGTTGGTGGGCGTAGCCCAAAATGAGTGACCGACCGAGAGATTCGGCAATGTCCCTCGAGCTTGCCGAAGGTACGGGACCTATCCTTGTGATGTGCCCTGCTGGAGACGCTCTTGAAATCTACAAGGTAGACCGCTGCTTCGAGGTGCTTTCTCCAGATTCTGTCGACCCGAAGCAGACTGATCCTAACGCTCCTTGGATAGTCCGGCATGTATCAGGATTCGGCGCTGGAAATGACATCGTGGCGCGGACTGTGTTGCAGGCAAATGCGTTCCTCAAGGAAGCAACCTTTAAGGATACGGTTGATCGAGAGAAAGTAATGGAAGCGGCAAGGGGTTGCAGAAACTCTATCCTAGAGTGCCGGAGAATCGCAGAAGAAATCAACGCGGAAATCGATCGAATTGTAAGGAAGTATCGTTTCCTCAATCTAAGAGGAAACGTAATCACATCATTCCCAGTATATGAAGGTCTACACGAAGCAGCAGGCCGATTCCTTCTCAGTGCCAAACAGGCCCTCCAGCATGCAGCAGGAATTATCAATGCTTTCTTTGGACAAGTGTTCACGGGACCACATTACCACAAGATCCGAGATTGGTTGAACAAGACCTTCTCGGGTACTGGATTTGCCAAGTTCATTGAAGTCAATGAGCCAAGGATCAAGTAGATAGTGGAAATGCGGAACTGTTTCGAACACCCGGGTGAGAAGACTCTAGAGATCCGGGATTTCTACTGGGAAGCGGAGACTCGCAAGACGCACCTTCCAACGTGGAACATAACCGGCGACCCACCTGGTGCAATTGCAAAGGATGTGGTCGCCATTGTCGAGTTCATCTTGGACTTTGTGGAAGGACTCATTGTGCTTTGCGCGGGAATGCAAACCGAACATTTCCCTTACATTCTGACCCGGAATGAGCCACCCAAGACCGAAATGCCAATAAGATACGCTCTACGAATTGACCCAAGTATTCTGTCTGGCAAAGCGTGAAGGGGCCGCTATGGTCGCGCCCTAACCCGCGCGTGAACATGGACCCTTTGCAAGCCGGCTTCGCCCGCCAGACCCGGGCCGGTTACGCGCATCGTTAGCGCTCCAGGGCTGAGAATGATCGAGCAAGAGCTGGAGAGGGATGTACTTCGAGATCATCGGCGAGATCGAGGACATGGAGGTTATCGCCAAGGGCCCGTCGGTGCGGGAGCGGGCTCGCCTAGCGGCGCAGTTCGGTTGGGGGCGGTGGAGGAAACTGAAGGGGAGAGCGACGATTCGCCTCGAGAGTGGAGCCACGTGTCGAGTGGAGCTCCACTGGTACGAGGCCCATGGCATCGGACGGAGGAAGCTCAAGATCAAGCGCTTCCTGGAGTAGGGCATGAAAAAAGCTAGGCGTCGTTACGTCATCTGCGTTCGGGCCGAAGGCGCCGAGGACTTGGAGGTCCGCAAGTTGTACCGGGTTCTTCCAGACGAATCGGCTGCAGCGCGCGGGTATATTCGCGTCGTGGACGAATCGGGGGAAGACTACCTTTACCCGACAGCATGGTTCGTCGCCGTAGAGGTACCCGAAGAGGCGGAGCGGGCCCTTGCAGCGGCGTCGCCAGCACCTACTAGCCGGGCGCGCTAAAGCGGGAACTTCGCCTTTCGAAAGCCGAAATTGGCATTGCTGGAGGAGGCGGGCGTGAACGAGGAATTGAATCGGCACGGCGTCCTGGAGGCGCTCCTCTTCGTGGTGGAGGAGCCGTTGCCCCTGGTTCGGCTCCAGGAGGTGCTGGGGGACGAAGATCTGGCGACGACCGAGGCCACGGTTCGCGAGCTGGCACTCGCCCTCGAGAACGAGGGCCGCGGCCTCATGGTACAGGAGGTGGCGGGGGGATTCCGCCTGGCCACGCGGCCCGAGGCGCACCCGTGGATCCAGCGGTTGCAGCAGATCAAGCCGGCGCGCCTCAGTCGGGCGGCGCTGGAGACCCTGGCCATCATCGCGTACAAGCAGCCCATCACCCGGGCGGAGATCGAAGCCATCCGCGGGGTGGCCGTGGACGGGGTGATGCGGACGCTGCTTGAGCGCGGCCTGGTTCGCATGCTGGGCCGGAAGGCGGAGGCGGGCCGGCCCATCCTGTACGGGACGAGCAGCGAGTTTCTGGAGCACTTTGGCTTCAAGGACCTGGGCGATCTGCCCAGCCTCAGGGAGATCGATGAGCTCATCGGCGCCTCGGGGGCGGAACCCGCACGCCCGAATGCCAACACGGCTGCCGAGCCATCCCCGGCCCCCCCATCCCCCTCGGAGACGGGGGCGGCCGAAGGCGGGGAGCCGTCCTGACCGCTTGCAGCAGCGGCCATCGCCACCGGCACTCGACGCAGGGGAGCGGTTGCAGAAGTTCCTCGCCCGGGCCGGGATCGCGTCCCGACGACAGTGCGAAGCCTTCATCGCGGCGGGGCGCGTCCAGGTGAACGGCCAGACCGTGCGGACGCTCGGCACCCGGGTTCGACCCGGCCGGGATCGCGTCCAGGTGGATGGGGAAGCGGTCCGGCCCGAGGCTCTCGTCACCATCCTGCTGCACAAGCCGGCCGGCTACATCACCTCGCGCGCCGACCCCCAGGGGCGTCCAGTCGTGACCTCGCTGGTCCAGCAAACGGGCCAGCCGCGGCTGTTCCCGGTCGGGCGCCTGGACTGGGACACCGAAGGTCTCCTGCTCCTCACCAACGACGGCGCGCTGGCCAATGCCCTGACCCATCCCCGCTACGGCGTGCGCAAGGTCTACCACGCCAAGCTGAAGGGGCACCCGACGCCCGAGAGCCTGGCGCGTCTGACGCGGGGGGTCGTGTGCGACGGGGAGCGGATGAAGGCCCTGGGGGTGGAGTTGCTCCATCCGACCCGGCAGAACGCCTGGATCGGCGTCACGCTGGAGCAGGGTCGCTACCGCCAGGTCCGGCGGATGTGCGAGGCCCTCGGCCACCCCGTCCTGAAGCTCATCCGGGTGGCCATGGGTCCGATCCGGCTCGGATCGCTCCCCCGGGGACAGTGGCGTCCGCTCTCGGCGGACGAGCTCCGCGCGCTCCGCGCGCTCGTTCCAGACACGGATCCGTCCGGGATATGAGACCCGTGGGGCCGAGGTCCCCGTGGATTTGCGAGCCGGGCAGCGGGAAGCGCTTCGCCGGTCGGGGCGGCCCCCAGAAAGCCCTTGATCGGCTCCGGGCGCCCGGCTATCATGCCGGCAGGACACCCTGGCCGACGCTCCAGCGCGAGGTCATCCGTGCGGATCATCGAGCTGCGCAAGACAATTGACGAGATTGATTCGCAGATCCTCCGCCTGCTGAACCGCCGGGCGGAGCTGGTCCTCGAGGTCGGCCGCCTGAAGGCGGAGCAGAACCTGGAGTACCACGTTCCCCAGCGCGAGGAGGAGATCTACGCCCGCCTGGCCGGGGAGAACACCGGGCCGTTTCCCGTCCAGGCGGTGCGACCGGTGTTTCGCGAGGTGATCTCCGCCTGCCTCTCACTGGAGCACCCCCTCCGGGTGGCGTACCTGGGCCCGCGGGCCACCTTCTCGCACCTGGCCGCCATGGAGCGGTTCGGGCTCTCGGCGCAGTTCCTGGCCATGCGCAGCATCGGCGAGGTGTTCGCCGAGGTGGAGAAGGGCAATGCCGACTACGGGGCCGTCCCGGTGGAGAACTCCACCGAGGGCATCGTCAGCCACACGCTGGACATGTTCGTGGACTCCAGCCTCCTGATCTGCGGCGAGGTGGTGGTGGAAACCGCCCTGCACCTGCTCAGCCGGGCTGGCTCCCTGGCGGAGATCCGGCAGATCTACTCGCACCCGCACGCCCTGGCGGAGGCGCGCAAGTGGCTGGAGACCCACTCTCCCCACATCCCTGTGATCGAGACCAGCAGCACGGCGGCCGCGGCCGAGACCGCGGCGTCGGAGCCGGGGGCGGCCGCCATCGCCTCGGAGCTGGCGGCCAGCCTGTACGGACTCACCATCCTCCAGCGGCGGATCGAGGATCATCCCAACAACATGACCCGCTTCCTGATCATCGGACGCAAGCCCACGGCGCCGACGGCGGCCGACAAGACCTCCATCCTGTTCTCCATCAAAGACCGGGTGGGGGCACTGCACCGGATCCTCCAGCCGTTCGCGGAATACCAGATCAATCTGACCAAGATCGAATCCCGGCCGTCCAAGAAGCGGGTGTGGGAATACGTCTTCTACGTGGATTTCGAGGGCCACGCCGGCGAGCCGCGGGTCCAGCGCGCCCTGGAGGCCCTCCGGGACGAGTGCATCTTTCTCAAGGTCCTGGGCTCGTACCCCCAGACCCGCCGACCCCAGGAGGCCTGAGGATGGTTCCAGCGGCTTCCCGCATGGAGGTGTCGCGTTGACCCGCTCGCTGGAGGATCTCGCCTCCCCGTATCTGCGCGGCCTCATCCCGTACTCCCCCGGCAAGCCCATCGAAGAAGTGGAGCGCGAACTCGGGATTTCCAACTCGGTGAAGCTCGCCTCCAACGAAAATGCTCTGGGCCCGTCCCCCCTGGCGTTGCAGGCCCTGCGGGAGGCCCTGCCTGGCATTCATCGCTACCCGGATGGCAGCGGGCACTCCCTGCGCCAGGCGCTGGGCCGGCACTGGGACGTGGCGCCGGAGCTGGTGATCCTGGGCAACGGCTCCAACGAGCTGCTGGAACTGGCGGGCCGTTGCTTCCTGCTGCCGGGCGACGAGGCGGTGTACGCGGAGCAGGCCTTCATCGTCTACGACCTGGTGGCCCAGGTCACCGGGGCGGCGAAGGTCCGCGTGCCCCTCACGGACTTCACCCACGACCTGGACGCCATCCGCGCCGCTCTTTCCCCGCGGACGAAGCTGGTCTTCATCGGGAACCCCAACAACCCGACGGGGACGGCCGTCCCGGCCCGCGCCCTGGAGGCCTTCCTGGAATCGGTCCCCTCCGAGGTGCTGGTGATCCTGGACGAGGCCTACTACGAGTACCTGCCGCCGGAATTGATACCGGACGCGCTGCGGTTCGTCCGGGCGGGGCGGCTGGTCCTGGTGCTCCGCACCTTTTCCAAGATCTACGGCCTGGCGGGCCTGCGCATCGGGTACGGGATCGGGCCGGCGCCGCTCGTCGGCCTGCTGAACCGGGCCCGCGAGCCGTTCAATACCAACAGCCTGGCCCAGGCGGCGGCGACGGCGGCGCTCTCTGATGCGCAGCACGTGGCCAGTACCCGGGCCATCACCGAGACGGGGCGGAAGTTTCTGACGGAGCAGTGCCGGGCCCTGGGCCTCCGCGTGGTGCCGAGCGTGGCCAACTTCCTGCTGGTGGATGTGGGCCGGCCGGGTCCCGCAACAGCCGACGCGCTGCTCCGGCACGGGGTCATCGTCCGTCCCATGGCCGGGTATGGCTTCCCGACGCACCTGCGGATCAGCGTCGGCACGCCGCCGGAGAACGAGCGCTGCCTCGCGGCATTGAAGGCAGTCCTGGGGAAATAGATGCAACCACAGATGAACACAGATGAACACAGAAGGTTCAGACCGCTCGTCTTCTTGAGGTTGATCTGTGTGTATCTGTGTGCATCTGTGGTTTCAGCGTTTGTGGGGGTATTGGCATGATCATCGTGCTGAGGCCGCGCGCCACCGACGAGGAGGTCGCCCAGGTCTGCCGGCGGATCGAGGCCCTGGGACTCACGCCGCACCTGTCGCGGGGGGTGGAGCGCACCATCATCGGGGCCATCGGGGACGAGCGGATCCTGCTGGACAAGGCCATCGAAGCCCTCCCCATGGTGGAGAAGGTCCTCCCCATCTTGAAGCCGTACAAGCTGGCGAGCCGCGACTTCCACCCGGAGAACACGGTGGTGTCCGTCAACGGCGTGCTGGTGGGGGACCGGCGCCTGGCGGTTATCGCCGGCCCGTGCTCGGTGGAGAGCCGCGAGATGCTGCTCAGCGTGGCCAAGGAGGTGCAGGTCGCCGGCGCCCACCTGCTCCGCGGAGGGGCTTTCAAGCCGCGCACGTCCCCGTATGCGTTCCAGGGGTTGGGGGAAGAGGCGCTCCGCTATCTGGCCGAGGCCAAGCGGGAGACGGGGATGCCCGTGGTCACCGAGTTGATGGATCCCCGGGAAACTCAGTTGGTCCTGCAGTACGCCGACGTGATCCAGGTGGGGGCGCGCAACATGCAGAACTTCCGCCTGCTGAAAGAGCTGGGGATGCAGAAGACCCCGGTGCTCCTGAAGCGGGGGATGAGCTCGACCATCCGCGAGCTGCTCATGTCCGCCGAGTACATCATGTCGGAGGGCAACTACAACGTCATCCTGTGCGAGCGGGGGATCCGGACCTTCGAGGATGCCACGCGGAACACGCTGGATCTGTCGGCTGTCCCGGTCCTGAAGCAACTGACGCACCTGCCCGTGGTCGTGGATCCGAGCCACGGCACGGGAAAGTGGGATCTGGTGGTGCCCATGGCGCTGGCGGCCGTGGCCGCCGGCGCGGACGGCATCATGGTGGAAGTGCATCCCAAACCAGAGGAGGCCCTCTCCGATGGCCCCCAGGCGCTCCTGCCCTCGCGGTTCCACCGGCTGATGGCCGACCTGCGAAAAGTCGCGGAGGCGGTCGGGAGAACAGTCTAAACAAAAGCGTTCGGCGGTTCGGCTGTTCGGGACGTTATGGCAAATCCGAAATCCGAAATTCGAAATTCGAAATCAGACGGTCCCTTGTTCCGCGAGATGGTCGTGGTGGGCGTGGGCCTGATCGGGGGCAGCCTGGCCCTGGCCGCGCGCAAGGCGGGGCTGGTCGAGACGGTGGTGGGGGTGGAGGCGGATCCCGCGCATCGCGAGATGGCCCTGGCCGCCGGGGTGGCGGACCGGGTCACGGAGCGATTGTCCGGGGATCTGGCCCGCGCCGACCTGGTGGTCCTGGCCGTGCCGGTGACCGGGATCGCGGCCCTGCTGCCGGAAGTGGCGCGTTTCGCGAGCGAGACCTGCCTCGTCACCGATGTCGGCAGCGTGAAGGGACCGATCCTGGCCGCCGGGGACGCTGCCTTTCCGGATGGGCGATTCGTGGCCGGCCATCCCATCGCGGGCCGGGAGCGGTCCGGCCCGGCCGCGGCCCGGCCGGATCTCTTCGAGCAGGCGAACTGGATCGTCACGCCGAGTACCCGGACGCGCGCCGATGCCGTGGACCGCGTCGCCGCGTTGTGGCGCGGGGTGGGCACTCAGGTCGTGACGATGGAGGCCGGCTGGCATGACGAGGTCTTTGCGACGGTGAGCCACCTGCCCCACCTCGTGGCCTATGCGCTCATGGATGCCGTCCTGGGGATGGCCCGAGGCGAGGAACGGCTGAAGTTCTCGGCTGGCGGTCTCCGAGATTTCACCCGGGTGGCTGCCAGCCATCCCATCATGTGGCGGGACATCTTCCTCATGAATCGTGAACAGATCCTACGGGTGCTGGCCGCGTACCGCGAGGCGCTGGCAGGGTTGGAGGCGGCCATCCGGGACGGGGACGGCGAGGCCCTGACCGCGCGCCTGTCGCGCGCGCGAACGGCGCAGGAGGAAATCACCCATCGCCCGTGACGTCCTGAAACACCGCGGATCGGAGGTGGCCCTCCTGGTGGGCGTCTGCCGCGCTCGCCAGGCCCGCTGGGAGGCCGAGGACTCGCTGGCCGAGCTCGAACAGCTTGCCCGGTCGGCCGGGGCGCGCGTCGCCGGCAGCGTCCTCCAGGAGCGGGATCGCCTCGACCCCCGCTACCTCATCGGCAAGGGCAAGGCCCTGGAGGTCCGTGACCGCTGTGCGGGAGTGGATCTCGTCATCCTGGACGAGGAACTCTCGGGCTCGCAGCAGCGCAATCTGGAACGGCTGCTGGGCAAGCGGGTGGTGGACCGGACCGGGCTGATCCTGGATATCTTCGCCCAGCGGGCCCAGACCCGCGAGGGAAAACTTCAGGTCGAGCTGGCCCAGCTTGATTACCTGCTGCCGCGGCTGGCCGGGGCCTGGACCCACCTGGAACGGTTGGGCGGCGGGATCGGCACCCGGGGGCCCGGCGAGACCCAGCTCGAGTCGGATCGCCGCCGGATCAAGACCCGCATGGCCAAGGTCCGCCGGGACCTGGAACAGGTGCGACGCCATCGCGCGCTCCTGCGTCGGCCGCGGCGGAAGGTCCCGTTTCCCATCCTGGCGCTGGTGGGCTACACGAACGCAGGGAAGTCCTCGCTGCTGAACGTCCTGACCCACGCCACCGTCACGGTGCGGGACCAGTTGTTCGCCACGCTGGACCCGACGATCCGCCGCCTGATGCTGCCGGGGGACCGCGTGGCGCTCCTCTCGGATACGGTCGGGTTCATCCGCAAGATCCCGCACCAGCTCGTTGCCGCCCTCCAGGCCACGCTGGAGGAGCTCCAGGAGGCGGAAGTCCTCCTCCACGTGGTGGACATCAGCCACCCCCACGCCGAAGAACAGCAGGCGGCGGTAGAGGCGGTCCTGGGCGAACTGGGGCTGGCGGATCGGCCGACCATCCTGGTGTTCAACAAGATCGATCGCCTCGGGCGATCGCCATTCCCGTGGCGCCAGGGGAGCGGCCGCGTCGCCACCTCGGCGAAGACGGGGGCCGGGCTGGACGACCTCCGCCATGAGATCGTGTGCTGCCTGAACGGAGGGGCCACCCTGAGCGCCGCCGCCACCAGCGAGGCGGCCGGAGCCACGGCCTCATAACCCGCATTATTCATGAACGGACCCGTGCCTCCTTCGGATCAAATGACCAATGACCAATTTCCAATGACCGATGATGGTGGGGCACCCATCGCACCTCGCCCGCCCCGGGCGGTGCGATGGGTCCCGCAGCGCGCCGTCAAGGGGCTTCACGGAACTACCATCCGCAATTGGTCATTGGCCATTGGGATTTGGTCATTCCCCGCGATTATTCGCGAACATGTTCGCGAATAATCCGGGATAATGGGCGAGCCGCGTGTTGACCCTGGCGAACCGACTGACGATCCTCCGAATTCTGATGACGCCGATCATCACGGTCTTACTCCTGTACCGGCAGATGGGGGCCGCCCTGGCCCTGTTCCTGCTGGCCGGAGCGACGGACGGCCTGGACGGGCTCGTGGCCCGCTCCTGGAAGCAGAAGACGATGCTGGGGATCGTCCTGGACCCGATCGCCGACAAGCTCCTGCTGACCTCCACCGTCGTCACCCTCACGATTCTCAAGGAGCTGCCTCGGTGGTTCACCATCATCCTGGTGAGCCGCGACGTCCTTTTGATCGGGGGCTCCATGATCCTGTACATGTTCCTGGGGAAGATCGGCATGCCCCCATCGTGGTTGGGCAAGACGACCACCGGCTTGCAGCTCCTGACGGTCCTGTGGGCCATGGTGGACAACTTCTTTCCGGCCATCAAGCCCGCCATCCTGCCGCTGGCCGTTGTCACGCTGGCCCTGACGATTGCCTCGGGCCTGGACTACATCTACCGGGGGGCCCGGCTCCTGAACGATCAGTGATGGGTGACCGGGCGCGCTGGGGAGTCCGGATCGCCGCCCTGGCCGGCGGGGCACTGGCCCTCTTCCTCATCTACAACCTGCGGGTGCTCGTCCTCCTGATCCTGTTCGCCTTCATCCTGGCCTACGTCCTGGATCCCCCCGTCACACGGCTGGCGCGGATTGTGGGAGGACGGGGGCGAGGCATCGCCTGCGTGGCGCTGGCTCTCGTGCTCATCCTGGTGGGTGCGGTGGCTGCCCTGGGGCCCCGGGTCACTGTGGAATTCCGGTGGGCGGCGGCCACCCTGCCGGGCAAGGCGGCCCAGACCTACGAAGCGATGGTTCCGCGCCTGCAGGCGTTGGCGGGCATCCAGATCCCGGCCACGTTGCCCGAGGCGGCGCGGGAGGTCTGGGGGCTCCGCGGCGGGTGGGGGCCCTGGCTCACGGAGCGCACTCAGGGGCTCGTCGCGGGCGCGGCCTCCAGCGTGGTGGGTCTCGTCACGACGGTGCTGGACCTCCTCATCATCCCGGCGTTCTGGGTTTTCTTCCTCCAGGAGGGGCCCGCAGTGAAGGCCCGGCTGCTCTTGCGACTGCCCGGAGCGCGGCGGGCCTGGGCGGAGCGGGTGATGGCCGAGATGGATGAGGCGCTGCGGGGGTTCCTGCGCGGCCAGGCCACGGTGTGCGCGGTGGTGGCCGTCCTGCTGGGCGTGGGGCTGGCCATGGTCGGGATGAAGCTGGCCATCGTGATGGCGGTGGCCTCGGGCCTGGCGACCTTCATTCCCTACTTCGGCCCCCTGCTCAGCGCCGTCACGGCCGTGCTGCTGGCGTTCCTGGAGTTCGGCGACGTGAGCCACGGTCTGCTCGTAGGGGCGGTGTACGCCGCGGTATACGCGCTCGAGGTCTTCGTGATCACGCCGCGGGTCATCGGGCACCGGATCGGGCTGCATCCCCTGGTGGTCATGGTGGTGGTGCTGGCGGCCGGGCAACTCCTGGGGATCTGGGGGATCCTATTCGCAGTTCCCGCAGCCGCGGTCCTGCGGGTCCTGATCCCCGAGGCGTGGACGCTTCTTGTCCCCCTCACCTCCGCCTCTCCCCCGCGGGGTGAGAGGGATGGGTGAGGGGGCGGGTGCAGGCGTGACGGCCCCATAGAGAGCCTTGAGCCGAGAGCCGAGAGCCGCGAAGTGCTGAGAGAATGACGACATTTTTGACGATCCACGATGTGGAGCCGAGCAGCCCGGCGGCGCGGGCCGGAGTGGCCCCCGGCTCCCTCCTGGTGAGCCTGAACGGCCGCCCGGTGCAGGATACCCTGGACCTTCGTTTTGCGGAGACGGCCGAGCGGGTGGAGCTCATCTGGCGTGACGGGAGCGGGGCAGAGCATCGCGCCCGACTGGAGAAGCCGGAGGACCTCCCCTTGGGCCTCGACGTGGATCCGCTCAAGATGCGGGCCTGCAACAACAAGTGCGCCTTCTGCTTCGCCCACCAGAACGCGCGGGGGATGCGTCGGGCCCTGTCCTTCAAGGACGACGACTACCGGTTCTCCTTCCTGAACGGGAACTTCGCGACCCTGACCAACCTCAGCCAGGCGGACATGGACCGGATCGTGGAGCAGCGGCTCCACCCGCTGTACATCTCGGTGCACGCGACCGACTGGGCGCTGCGCAACCGGATCCTGGGCAACCCCAAGGCCCCGAACATCCTGGAGCAGATCGCCTTCTTTGCCGCCGGGCGCATCCACATGCACACCCAGGTGGTCCTGTGCCCGGGGATCAATGACGGGGAGCATCTCGCCAAGAGTCTGGAGGACCTTGCGCGATTTCACCCGTACATCCAGACCGTGGCCCTCGTTCCCGTGGGCCTCACGCAATACCGGGAGAAGCTACCGGTGCTGAAAAGCCCGGACCCAGAGTACGCACATTCCCTCCTGGCCTGGGCGGAGCCCTGGCGGCGGCGATTCTTCAAGGCGCTGGGGACCCGCTTCGCCTTCCCCTCAGACGAGTTCTACCTCCTGGCGGGCCAGCCGTTTCCGGCCGGTCGCACGTACGAAGGGTACCCGCAGCTCGGCAACGGGGTCGGCGGCTGTCGGAAATTCCTGGACGAGTTCCGGCGCCTTTCCCGCAGACTCCCTCTCTCCGTTTCCCCGATTCGCCGATTCACCGTCGTCACAGGGACCCTGGCAACCCCCATCCTTGGGGGCGTAGTCGAACCGTTGAATAAGATCGACGGCCTCAGCATCGAGCTGATCCCCGTGGTCAACGAGTTCTTCGGCGGATCGGTCACCTGCGCCGGCCTGCTCACCGGAACCGACATTGTCAAGACCCTCGACCGGCAGCGCGACAGGTTGGGCGATGCCATCCTGATCCCCTCGGTGGCCTTCAAAGCGGACGAGGACATCTTCCTCGACGATCTCCTGCTTCAGGATCTCGGCACCCACCTCGGCCGCCCCGCCCTGAAAGTCCAAGCCACCGCCCGCGACCTGGTGGACGCCGTTCTCATCGGGCGCAGTCGGTGACCCGCGCCTGAACTCGGCGCAAAATCCTCCCACCGGCTCTTGCTCTTGCCCCAGCGACGAAATACCCGAGGGTCCGTGAAATTCCCAAGGCAGGCGCCAAAATCACCTCCTTTCGCCCCGCTGCATATTTCGATACCTAGCGGTCATCCTTACATCTTGGCGGTTCAAGGTTTTTCTCGGATCAGGGTTAATCCAGACAACAACGTCCTCCAAGTCTTGGACGCAACCTGTCCTTGACCAGTGCACCCGAAATGGGTACAATCGAACCCAATATGGGTGCGCGCGTCGAAGACAGGGGCCTTTCCTCTGCTCTGTTTGGCAAGACACGCCAGGCCGTGTTAGCCCTCTTGTACTCCCACCCGGACGAATCCTTTTATTTGCGTCAAGTGGCACGAACCACGGGTGCTGGACAGGGCTCCGTGCAGCGAGAGCTCAGACGCCTGGTGGATGCGGGCATCATTGTACGGTCAGGACGTGGCCGACAAGTCTACTATCAGGCGAACCGACACTGTCCGATCTTTGCGGAACTGCAAGGGCTGATGATGAAGACTGCCGGAATGGCCGATGTCCTGCGGTCGGCGCTCTCCCCCGTTTCGGGAAAGTTGGACGTCGCCTTCGTCTACGGCAGCCACGCCAGCGGCAAGGCCACGGGGTCAAGTGATGTTGACTTGCTGGTGGTGGGGGACGTTGATGAGATGGGGCTTCACAAGGCTGTGGGTCGTGCAGAAAGGCAACTCGGGCGGTCCGTCAATTATACACTGCTCAGCCGCCACGAATTTGCCCGGCGGCGGAAGGCAAAGGGCGGCTTCCTGGCGCGCGTGCTGGCCGGGGCAAAGATCCCCATCGTGGGCCCGCTTCTGCAAGGACGTCTTGATACCGACCACTTCTCGAAGAGAGGTTTGCGATGACCTACGAAGAGCTGTTGAGCCGCGTCGCTGTGGACCCGCGGGTTTGCGCCGGCAAGCCGTGCATCCGGGGCACTCGCATCTATATCGCGATCATCCTGGACGGCCTAGCAGAAGGCCTCACCCCCGAGCAGATCATTGACCACTACCCGCAGCTCACGCCTGATGACATTCGCGCGGCGCTGGCCTACGCAGCAGAGCTCTCCCGGGAAAACGTCTGGAAAGTGACATCGACGCCGTGAAGCTCAAGCTCGACGAGAACCTCTCTCGTCATCTGAAATCCATCCTGCTACGGCTCGGTCACGATACGGAAACGGTTGCGGAGGAGGGGTTGCTCTCCAGGCCGGACATCGAAATCGGGCTGGCCGCGAAGAGTGCAGGACGGGTTCTCCTTACCCTTGACCTTGAGTTCGGCGATTTGCGCAGATTCCCTCCCGGCAGTCACCCCGGGATCGTGCTCTTCCGGCCTCGGAGCTTCGGGCCTCTGAGGGTGAACGACTTCGTCGAGCAGTTTGTCCGGGAGACGAACCTCGAAGAGCTTGCCCGCTGCCTGACTATCGTGGAGCCATCTCGTGTGCGGATCCGACGGCCGCCCATAGACCAGGAAGCAGAACAATGGAAAGACATCCCAATGTGATGGGAGGTCTCCGTATATACCTTCGCCTTCGAGCTGGAAGTCCTGCCTGCCGCTCGGTGAAGGCGGTACTGTGGGAGCAGGACGCACGCAGCCTCGCCTGAACAGAGATCGCTCCTTTGCTCTCTGCCTTGCTTTGACCTAACCGACTTTCCCCTTGGGTTCATCGCCGGAGGATGGTAACGTAACGCCCGAAGGGGAACCCATGCGCTGCGTGATGATTCACTACAACGAGATCGGCCTCAAGGGGAAAAACCAGCCGCTGTTCCTGCGGCGGCTGGAAGCGAATCTGCTGCGGGCGACGGACGGGGCCGGCGTGCGCCGGGTGGAGCAGCGCTCGGGCCGGATGGTGCTCCGCCTCTCCCGCGAGGCCGACTGGGAGGCGATCCGCGGGCGGCTCCGCACCGTCTTTGGCGTTGCCAACTTTTCCCTGGCGGAGCGGGTGGAGCCGGACATGGCCGCGTTGAAGGCGGCCATGGGGAAAGCCCTGGAGGGCCGGACGTTCCGCTCGTTCAAGGTCGCCGCTCGGCGGGCCTTCAAGCAGTTCCCGCTCACCTCCGAGGATATCAACCGCGAGCTGGGAGCCTTCGTCCAGGGCCAGACGCACGCCGCGGTGAATCTCGACCAACCCGAGTTCACGATCCACGTCGAGGTCTTGCCCCGCGATCTTTATTTCTCCTGTGGCAGAGAGGCGGGGCCTGGCGGCCTCCCGGTGGGCGTGAGCGGGCGGGTGGTCTCGCTACTGTCGGGAGGGATTGACTCGCCGGTCGCGTCCCATCGCCTGATGAAGCGGGGCTGCCAGGTGGTCTTCGTCCACTTTCACAGCTTCCCGTTCCTGGATTCCACCTCGCGCACCAAGGCCGTGGAACTGGTGCAACTCCTGACGCGGTTCCAGTACTGGTCCCACCTGTACCTGGTCCCCTTCGGAGAGATCCAGCGAGAGGTCGTGGTGGGCGCGCCTGCCCCGCTGCGGGTGGTGCTGTACCGGCGGCTCATGGGGCGCATCGCGGAACAGATCGCCCGCCGCGAACAGGCCAAGGCCCTGGTCACAGGTGAAAGCCTGGGCCAGGTCGCCTCCCAGACGCTGGAGAATCTGGCCGTGATCGAGGAGGCGGTGGGGATGCCCGTCCTGCGCCCCCTGATCGGCAGCGACAAGGAGGAGATCGTCCAGCAGGCCCGGGCGCTGGGAACGTACGACATCTCCATCATCCCCGACCAGGACTGCTGCCGCCTCTTTGTCCCCCGTCATCCCGCGACCTTTTCCAGCCTGGACGAGGTGCGGGCGGTGGAATCCCAGCTCCCCATCGAGAAGCTGGTCCAGATGGGCCTGGATCAGATGGAGATCCAGGCATTCGAATTCCCGGAGGGGAGCCGAGAGCCGGGTACCCCTAGGGTGGCCGAGAGCCGTGAGGGGTAAGGCGGGAGGCGTGGAATTGAGAACCTAACACGGAAGACGGAAGACGTGAGGCGGTGGTCGAGCAGTCGAGTCGAGCGCTGAGGGATTCGGGTGGAGAGACTCAAGCAGATTCTTGCCGGTGCGATAGGAGACGCCGTGGCGCGCGCGACCGCGGCGCGTGGGTGGCCGCCCGTGGCCGTGCCGGAGGTCACCTGGGAATACCCGCCGGAGCCGTCGTTCGGCGACCTCTCCACCACCCTGAGTTTCGCCTTGGCGAAACAGGTCCGGCGGTCCCCCCGGGATGTCGCCACGGCGATCCAGCAGACGCTGGATGTGGACCCCGCCCTGGTGGCGAAGGTCGAAGTAGCCGGCCCGGGATACCTCAATGTCTTCGTGGCCAACGGCTGGTGGCAGGGGGTGCTCCGGGAGGTCCTGGGGGCCGGGCCAAGCTATGGCCGGGCCAGCATCGGCCAGGGGCAGCGGGTCCAGGTGGAGTTCGTGAGCGCCAACCCGACGGGGCCGCTCCACGTGGGGCACGGGCGGGGCGCCGCTTTGGGCGATGCCGTCGCCAACCTCCTCGAGGCGGTGGGCTATGGCGTCGAGCGCGAGTACTACATCAACGATGCCGGAAGCCAGATGCGCCTCCTGGGCGAGTCGGTCTGGGCCAGACACCTGGAGGCGAAGGGAAAACCCGTCCAGTTTCCCGAGAACGGCTACCACGGCGAGTATGTCCGGGAATTGGCGGAACGGGTGTCCGCGGTCGTTCCCGGCCTTGCCGATGCGGAGGCGGAGCAGGCGATCCCCGCCTGTGCCGCCCAGGCGTCGCAGATCCTCCTGGGGGAAATCGAGGCAGACCTGCGCGCCTTCGGCGTCGTGTTCGACTCGTGGGTCTCGGAGCGGAGCCTGTACGATTCCGGCGAAGTGGAAGCGGCCCTGGCGACGCTACGCGCCGGGGGGTATCTCTACGAGGAGGGAAAAGCGATCGGCTTCCGTGCCAGCGACTTCGGCGACGAGAAGGATCGCATCCTGATCCGCAGCAGCGGGGAACCGACGTATTTCACCTCGGACATTGCCTACCACGCCAACAAGATCCGGCGCGGCTTCCACCGGCTCATCAACATCTGGGGGGCCGATCACGGCGGCTACATCCCGCGGGTGAAGGCGGCCATCCGGGCCCTCGACCACGACCCGGAGATCCTCCGGGTGATCCTGCTCCAGATGGTCAAGGTCCTGCGCAGCGGGGCCCCGGTCCCGATGTCGAAGCGGACGGGCGAGTTCGTCGAGCTGCGCGAGGTCGTGAACGAGGTGGGGAAGGACGCGGCCCGCTTCCTCTTCCTCACCCGGCGATCCGAGGCCCAGCTCGACTTCGACATCGAGGCGGCGAAGCGGCAGAGCATGGACAACCCGGTCTTCTACGTCCAGTACGGGCACGCCCGCGCCTGCAGCATGGCGCGCAAGGCGGCCGAGGCCGGGCTGCCGGGGCCGTATGCGGACGCCGATCTCGCCCACCTGACCCTGCCGGAAGAGCTGGGCATCATGAAGCACCTCGCGATCTACCCGGAGATGGTGCTGCATTCGGCGCTGGCGCACGAGCCGCACCGGGTGACCACGCATCTGCAGGAGCTGGCGGCCGCCTTTCACGGCTATTTCACGAAGTACAAAGACAGCGAGGAGCGGGTGATTTCCGGCGACCGCGACCTCAGCCGGGCACGGCTGGCGATGGTGGCTGCCGTGCGCCAGGTGATCGCCAACGGGCTCGCCCTCCTCGGGGTCTCGGCGCCCGAACGCATGTAAAGCAGAACGGTCAATTTGTGGAGTAGTCGACTGATCAGTCCGGGGATTGGATGAAAAAGGAAATCTGCGAAATCTGCGTAATCTGCGGATAGGTTGGGGGGTAAAACCAGGAACGGAGTTCAAATGACCGACATGCGGAACCACCTGCAGGCGATGTTCGCGGACGTCCGGCGGTTCCTTCTGACGGAGGGGCTGACGAAGCTGGGCATCGTCCAGGACAACGCCCGCGGCGATGTCACCAAGGAGTTCGACTACCTGGCCGAGGCGCGGATCATTGATTACTGCACCCGCGAGATCGCCGAGCCGATCCGGATCCTGACCGAGGAGCGGGGTGAGGTCCGCAGCAAGTCCGGCCGGGCCGCGTGGACGCTGATCGTGGACCCGGTGGACGGGTCGGAAAATTTCGCTCGGGGGAACGAATTCTCCTGCGTGTCCCTGGCCCTGGCCCCCGGGGACGAGGCCTTCGGCCCCGATGACATCCGGTTCGGGCTGGTGGGGCGCATCTTCACCGGGACGGTGTTCGAGGCAGAGAAGGGGCAGGGCGCGTGGAAGAACGGCCAGGCGGCGCGCGCCTCGGCGGTCACCGAATTGTCTCAGGCCATTGTAGCCATCGACTTCAATTTCAAGGACAAGCGCGCCGTACCCCGCATCCATCGCCTGCTGACCTCGATCAAAGATGCCCGCCGATATGCCAGCGCCGCCTACGAACTGGTCGGCGTGGCCGCAGGGGGGGCGGATGCCTATGTGGATGTCCGCGACACCCTGAGCCCCGAGAATTACCTGGCGGCGTACCTCATCGTGCGCGAAGCTGGCGGGACCATCACCGATCGCTTCGGCCAGCCGCCTGCGCCCATCCGCTCCATGACCCAGGGGCAGAGCATCGTCGCCGCAGCCACGCCTGCCTTGCACACGGCCGTGCTGGAAGCACTAGCGCGGGATGCAGGGGGACACCCGGACGTCAATCGGTGACGATTTTGGGCTAAGATTCTTCGTCAAGTTGTGTCAGCACCTACCAATTAAAGTTGTTTCAGCACCAATTACTGACATGGCCCACGGCTAGGGTCGCTCCCGAAAGCCGCCTCCCGAGCGGTTGCCGTGGGCTCCTGGCGGAGATCAAGCGTTTGAAGGCATAGGCCCCGCAGCCGCGCTGAGGGAACTACAGGGACTCGGTGCTAGAATGTTCCGACTACATGTCATCTTCGACTCCAACGCGTATCGTCAGCTGTCCGATGCTCGCTTTCAGCAACTTCAAGCGCTCGAACGTGCGAAGGCGGCTGGTGCCTTTGCTAGCTTCTGGACGATCGCCGAACTTCTCTGTCATCTCGTCTCAACCGAGGACCCATCTTACCGGTCGGCGATTACGTCCACACGCCGCTTGGCGGCCCACTGTTCGACGCTCACAGGCGAAGGCACGCAGCTCAGATTGCTGGCGGACTCAGAGGACCAGCTCTGCCATACGCTATTCGGAAGGGCTATGGGCAGGAGGGGACGTAGCACACTTATTAAACTTTTCGCTCCTGCTCGGGTCCACTCCGAGCCGCTTTGGAGATATGCCGCGCGGCCCCCGGCTCGATGCGCCTGGGAATCTTCACCTAGTCATGCCGCGGGAAGGGCAGGGAGGGTAAATACTCCGAGGCTGATCAGAAGGGCCCGCTCGATCTCGCGCATACGCTCGAGGGACAGCGGGCGGCCCAGCGGTCGGGGGCCCAGGAGGGTTTTGTCGAGGCAGGTGATCTGCTCGCATTTCACGACCGACGCGTGGGGGAGACCGCCTTCGCCTCGATCGAGGAGCACGTGGGTGGGCGCCGGCCGCATGTGCGTCGAGATGGGGGCCGCCAGGATATCGCCGGCCCAGCGGTTTCGCACGTCAGGGGAGACGACGAGGACCGGACGGACTTTCCGGCGGGCGGGGCGAGTCCGAAGGCTCGCCAGGTAGATCTCTCCGCGATGCGGGAACGATCCATTCACTCATCTGCCTCCAAATGCCTGGCCGACCGGGAAGCGAATTCCGCCCACTCTTTGTCCTCCCGTTTCTCCGGACTGGTCCGCCCCCGGTAGTACGCCTCCACCTCCTCCTCGACCCGCCTCCGCTCCTGCTCCGTGATCCAGTAGGACAGGGCCGCCTCCAGCGCCCGACTGCGCGACGAGAGACCTCGCCGCTTGGCCAGGTCGTCCAATGCCTTTACGACTCCGGCATCGAGGCTTGCCGTGATTCTGAGCCTGTGTGTTCGCCGTGCCATTCTCATCCACTCCACTGATGCAATGTACGCATACATTACCTCATACTACTGTTCATGTCAATCCTCACCACTCACTCATGTCCCCCAGCCCCCGCATAGGAAATGTCCTCCCGAGCTGAGCGGTACCCTTTCAAGTCGCCGCAAGGTCAAATTGAGGCGAATCTCGAATCCGTTCTCTTCCCGGGTGCACATCGGTGCAGATCCCTGAAACCAGGGGCAAAAACCCGTTGACACCCCAGAGTTCCTTTGGTAGCCTGCGTCGTACAACATCGCGAGAGGAAAGGATCTGGCGCAGTGGAGGAAGCGGACTTCTCGGTCACTGTATGGTGTTGGGAATTCCGCTATCTCCTCTGTCTCCTGTCGTAAGGTTCAAGCCCCCTGCCGGGGGCTTTGTCGTTCAAGAGAGCCGGGACGTAGAGCCTAGAGCCGCGAGCCGAGAGCCGGGTCAGAGAGCCTCGAGCCGAGAGGCGAGAGCCGAGAGAGGCGGATCCGCGAAGGAGAGCTAGAGCGGGATGAGCGCATACGACGTGGTGGTCCTGGGGGCGGGTCCGGGCGGCTACGTGGCGGCGCTGCGGGCGGCCCAGCTTGGGGCGACGGTCTGCCTCATTGAAAAGGGCGTGGTCGGGGGCACCTGCCTGAACCGCGGCTGCATCCCCTCCAAGGCGCTCATCCATTCGGCCGCGCTGTGGAAGCGCGCAAAGGAGGCCGCGATCTTCGGTGTCACCGCCAGCAACTGGAGCTTTGATTGGGGCAAAGCGCAGAGCCGGAAGAGCGAAATCGTCAACACGCAGGTGAAAGGCGTGCACACGCTTCTGGGGACTGCCAAGGTCGAGGTCAAGCAGGGTGTGGGCAGCCTGGTGGATGCCAGGACGGTCCGAATCACGGCCAACGGCGCCGGCGAGACCGTCACGGGAAAGGCCATCATCATCGCCAGCGGCTCCGAGCCGGCGGATATTCCCGGGGTGCAGGTGGACGGCGAGCTGGTGCTGACCAGCACCGAGGCCCTGGAGTTGTCCGCGTTGCCCCGGACCTTCCTCATCGTGGGTGGCGGCGTCATCGGGATGGAGTTCGCCTCCATGCTCAGCAGCCTCGGGACGCAGGTGACGGTGGTGGAGATGCTGCCGCAGATCCTGGCCGTGGAAGACCCGATGCTCGTCCGTGTCCTGCAGGGCGCCATGCAGAAACAGGGCGTGGCCTTCCACGTGAATACGAAGGTGGAGAAGGTGGAAACGACGCCCGCGGGTGTCCGCGTCCAGGTCAGCGGCGGGACGAACCTGGAGGCGGAGCGCGTCCTCATCGCCACGGGACGCGCCCTGAACAGCCGGGGGGTCGGCCTGGAGGCGGTCGGGGTGAACGTGGAGCGAGGGGCCATCCAGGTGAACGAACGGATGGAGACCTCTGTCCCGGGGATCTTCGCCATCGGGGATGTCACCGGGATCTCCCTCCTCGCGCACGTGGCCTCGGTGCAGGGACTGGTGGCGGCCGTGAACGCCACGGGCGGACGCGCCTCCATGGATTACTCGGCCGTCCCGAATTGCATCTATACCGATCCGGAGATCGCCAGCGTGGGCCTCTCCGAGCCGAAGGCCAAGGAGCAGGGGCGCGCCGTGAAGGTCGGGCGCTTCAACTTCGCCGCCCTGGGCAAGGCCATGTGCATCGGCGAGACGGCGGGCATGGTCAAGGTGGTGGCCGACGCCCAGACTGACAGGGTCCTGGGGGTCGGCATCGTGGGGCCGCACGCCACCGACATCATCGCCGAAGGCGTGCTGGCGGTCCGCCACGGCCTCACGGCGGCTCAGGTGGCGGAGGCGATCCACGCCCACCCGACGCTGTCCGAGGCGATGGGCGAGGCCATGCACGATGTTCACGGACAGGCGATCCACAAGGCGCGTTTGAGAGCCTAGAGCCGCGAGCCGAGAGCCGAGACCACGGGGAGGGACCCCGACGGTCCTGGACAAGAGTCCGGGAGAGGCGGGGATGGGCCCCGGGTAACCAATGCCGAGCCGAGAGCCGACGAGCATGGAACTCTTGCAGATTGAAAAGGGAGGGATGCCGGCACCGGCCGCGCCTGCGCCGCGCCGGCTCCCGCCCTGGCTGCGTGCCAAGGCGGGCCACTGGGAGCGGGTGCACGAGATGAAGGTGCTCCTCGGCGGCTCTCGGCTGCACACGGTATGCGAGGAGGCCCGCTGCCCCAACCAGGGAGAGTGCTGGACGCGGGGGACGGCCACCTTCATGCTCCTGGGAGACACCTGCACGCGGAGCTGCGGATTCTGCGCCGTGACCACGGGGCGGCCCGGCCCGCCCGATCCGGAGGAGCCGCGGCACGTGGCCGAAGTGAGCCGGCGGCTCGGCCTCAGCTTCGTGGTGGTCACGTCCGTGGCCCGGGACGACCTGATGGATGGCGGGGCCGCCCAATTCGCGGCCACGGTTCGCGCCATCCACGAACTGAATCCGGGGGCCCAGGTGGAGGTGCTGGTTCCCGACTTCAAGACGAACCGGGAGAGCATCCGCACCGTGGTGGAGAGCCAGCCGACCGTGTTCAATCACAACCTGGAGACGGTGGAGCGGCTGTCGAAGCAGGTCCGGGTGCAGGCCCGCTATCATCGGTCGCTGGAGGTCCTGCGCATCGCCAAGGAGTTGGGGCAGCCGGTCACCAAGACCGGGATCATGCTGGGCCTGGGCGAGACCGAGGCGGAAGTCCTGACCCTGATGCGGGACGCCCGCGCGGCAGGCTGTGACATCCTGACCATCGGGCAGTACCTGCAACCCACGAAGCAGCATCTGCCGGTGGTGGAATTCGTGCATCCAGACCGGTTCAAGGCCCTGGAAGAGGCAGGAGACGCCCTGGGGTTCAAGGCGGTGTACTCGGGGCCGCTGGTCCGCAGCTCGTATCACGCGGAGCTGTCCGCCCGCAGGGTGGCGGAGGTCCCGGCTTAGATACCAAGAGCGTTCGGCAGTTCGGCTGTTCGGTGGTTCGGTTGTTCGCGAACGCCCGAACACCCGAACGCTCGAACCATCGAACGCTTTTTGTAGGAGAGGGTGGCGATGGAAGAGTTCAAACGGATCAAGCGGCTGCCGCCCTACGTCTTCTCCATCGTGAATGAGCTGAAGGTGAAGGCGCGGGCCCGGGGGGAGGACATCATCGACTTCGGCATGGGCAATCCCGACCTGCCCACGCCCGCGCACATCGTGGACAAGCTGTGCGAGGCAGCCCGCAACCCCCGCAATCACCGCTATTCTGCCTCGAAGGGGATCACCAAGCTCCGGCACGCGATCTGCGACTGGTACCGGCGGCGTCACGGGGTAGAGCTGGACCCCGAGACCGAGGCCATCGCCACCATCGGGGCGAAGGAAGGGCTGTCCCACCTGGCCCTGGCCATCGTGGAGCCCGGGGACGTGGCCCTGGTGCCCAACCCGACGTACCCGATCCATGCCTACTCCGTCGTGATCGCCGGCGGGGACGTGCGCCACGTCCGGCTGGGCCCGGGGGAGGATTTCTTTGCGAACCTGCAGGCCGCCTTCCGGGAGTCGTGGCCCCAGCCGAAGCTCCTGATCCTGAGTTTCCCCCACAACCCCACCACCGCGGTGGTGGACCCGGATTTCTTCACGAAGATCGTGGCCTTCGCGCAAGACCACGATCTGATCGTGATCCACGATTTCGCCTACGCGGACCTCACCTTCGACGGGTACCAGGCCCCCAGTTTCCTCCAGGCGCCGGGGGCGAAGGACGTGGGCGCGGAGTTCTTCACGCTCTCCAAGAGTTACAACATGCCGGGGTGGCGCGTGGGCTTCGCCGTGGGCAATCCCCGGATTATCGCCGCCCTCACCCGGATCAAGAGCTACCTGGATTACGGGATGTTCCAGCCCATCCAGATCGCCTCCATCATCGCCCTGAACGGGCCGCAGGAGTGCGTCGGGGAGATCGTGCGGACCTACGGCTTGCGCCGGGACGTCCTGTGCGAGGGGCTGACGCGCGTCGGCTGGAAGATCGACAAGCCCCAGGGCACCATGTTCGTCTGGGCCCGGATCCCGGATCAGTTCCGGATGATGGGCTCCCTGGAGTTCAGCAAGTTCCTCCTGGAAAATGCCAAGGTGGCGGTGTCTCCGGGCATCGGCTTCGGACAGTACGGGGACGAGTACGTGCGGTTCGCCCTGGTGGAGAACGAGCACCGGACCCGCCAGGCGATCCAGGGGATCAAGCGGATCCTGTAAGATCTGGGCAATCGGGCAATAAGGCAACTTGGCAATCTGGCATTCAGCCAATCGAACCATCTACGGGCCCTGGTTGCCGGATCGCCCAGTTGCCAAGTCGCCAATTTGACCGAAAGGGCCGCCCGTGGGGTAATGGGGGAGGCCGATGTTCGATAAGTTTCGGGAAGCCTGCGGCGTCTTCGGAATCCTGGGCCGACCCGAGGCGGCCAATCTTACCTACCTCGGATTGTATGCCCTCCAGCACCGGGGCCAGGAGAGCGCCGGCATCGTCGTGTCGGACGGCCACACGCTGCACCTGGAACGGGGCATGGGCCTGGTGGCCGACGTCTTCAGCGAGGCCCGCCTCCGGCGCCTGAAAGGCTCCCTGGCCATCGGCCACGTCCGGTACTCCACCACGGGCAGCTCCCAGCTCAAGAACGCCCAGCCGATCGTAGCCAGCTACCGCCACGGCGGGGTGGCCCTGGCCCACAACGGCAACCTGGTGAACGCTCACCTGCTGAAGGCCGAGCTGGAGGCGCGGGGATCCATCTTCAGCTCGACCACCGACAGCGAAGTCATCGTCCACCTGATCGCCCGCTCCGGCAGCGACGACCTGGTCGAGGCCACGGCCGAGGCGCTGAGCCGGGTCTCCGGCGCCTACTCGCTGGTGGTGATGAACGAGACCGAGCTACTGGGGATCCGCGACCCCCACGGATTCCGGCCCCTGTCCCTGGGCCGGCTGGGGGAGAACTGGGTCCTGGCCTCGGAATCATGCGCCTTCGATCTGATCGAGGCGACCTTCGTGCGGGATGTGGAGCCGGGCGAGTTCGTCCACATCACGCGGGACGGGGTAAAATCCTATCGCCCGCTCCCCGCCAGCCTCCCCGCCCAGTGCATCTTCGAGTACATCTACTTCGCCCGCCCCGACAGCCTGCTCTATGGGCAGACCGTGGCCGGGGTGCGCAAGGCCCTGGGCCGGCAGCTGGCGCGGGAGGCACCGGCTGAGGCGGACCTGGTGATCCCGGTGCCGGACTCGGGCCTGCCCGCCGCGCTGGGCTATGCCCAGGAGTCTGTCCTCCCCTTCGATCACGGCCTCATCCGCAACCACTACGTGGGCCGGACGTTCATCGAGCCCAAGCAGGCCATCCGCCACTTCGGCGTGAAGATCAAGCTGAACCCGGTGCGCGAGATCCTGGAGGGGAAACGGGTCGTGGTGGTGGACGACTCCATCGTGCGCGGAACCACCAGCCGGAAGATCGTGAGCATGCTCCGGGCGGCCGGCGCGCGCGAGGTCCACATGCGAATCAGCGCGCCCCCCACGATCTCCCCGTGCTACTACGGGATCGATACCCCCACCCGGAAAGAACTCATCGCCTCCAGCCACTCGGTGGAGGAGATCCGGCGCTACATCCGGGCCGACAGCCTGGGGTATCTCAGCATGCAGGGCCTGCTGGCGGCCGTGGGGAAGGATGCCGGCTTCTGCCACGCCTGCTTCAGCCTGCAGTACCCGGTGGCGTTCCCCATGGAGGACCTGGCCCAGCTCCGCCTGTTCGAAGCCTAGGCGGCGCCCGCCGGGAAAAGGCAGCCATGCCTGTGGATCGCAAGGACCCGCACGAGCGCGCCAAGCGCCTGGCCCGGCTGATCGTGGGCGACATCGTCCTGTACAACCAGGGCAAGATCGCCGAGGGGATCAAGAACGACACCCTGTTCCAGGTGCTGGAGAAGGAACTCGAGGTGGGGCGGAAGTACTACGAGAAGAATGTGGACCCCGCGGTGGCCGCGCAAACGGATTACTTCAATCTGGCGCTGGTGGACATCCTGGTGAAGGATCGAGGGAACGTGGAGTCGAAGATCTGGTAGCGCGCCGATGGCGGCAGGTGTGCTGCGGAATATCCTGGAACGGCGACGCGGCCCGGAAGATGCTTCCGGGCCGCGTTCTTTTTGGCCTCCGGGGTTCTTTCCCCTGATCCCCAACCCCTGACCCCCAGCCCCCGGTATCAATACACCGGCGTGCACCAGTGGCGGTACTTGGGGTGGTTGCCCTTGACGACCTCGAAGTAGAGTTGCTGGATGCGTGCCGTGATGGGGCCCATCTTTCCACTGCCCACCGGGCGGCGATCCACCTCGATCACCGGGGCGACCTGGGCACCGGTGCCACAGAGGAACACCTCGTCCGCCACGTACAGCTCCGTGCGGCCGACCTGGCGCTCGATCACCGTCAGGCCCAGCTCTTCCTGGCACAGGGTCAGCAGGACATCGCGGGTGATGCCCTCCAGGATGTCCTGGGAGCGGTCCGGGGTGATGAGCGTGCCGCTGCGAACCAGGAAGAGGTTCTCCGCCGAGCCCTCGGACACGAAGCCTCCCTGGGTCAGGAAGAGCGCCTCGTCATAGCCCTGCTCCATCGCCTCGGTCCTGGCCAGCGCCGAGTTCACGTATCCCCCGGTCACCTTGCAGCGGGCCGGGATGGTGTTGTCGCTGATCCGTCGCCAGGAGGAGAAGCCGACCCTGATCCCCACCGAGGTGTCAATGTAGTCCCCCAGCGGGATGGTGTAGATGGCGAACCCCGTCTCGTATCCGACCAGCTTGGGGCCGAGACCCTCGGAGCTGATGTAGGCGATGGGCCGGATGTAGGTGTCCTCCTTGGGCTGGTTCCGGCGGAGGAGATCCACGGTGATGGCGCAGAGCTCTTTCACGTCGTGGTCCAGCTTGAGCTTCAGGACCCTGCAGTTGCTGACCATCCGCTCGTAGTGCTCGGGGAGCTTGAAGACGAAGAGTTGCTGCTCGGTGGCATTCCAGTAGGCGCGAATTCCCTCGAACACCCCCGACCCGTAGTGCAGGGCATTCGTCCGGATGCTCACCTTGGCCTCGGAAAGCGGAACGAATTGCTTGTTGAAGTATACCGTCTGCATACGCTCCCCCCTTCGGGGCGTTCCCAACGCCCGCTCGATATCAGCCTATCCAGGGCGGGGGAAAATGTCAACGGGAAACCCAGGGTTCGGCGAAGTGGGCGTGACGCGGCTGTCTCACCGGAAGGCCGGCATGACCTCCCGGGAGAGGAGGTCCAGCTCCCGCAGGATGTGCCGGTGGGGCATCCCCGGGAAGAACAGGCGGCAGATCAGGTGGGTCATGCCGTACTGCTCCACGAACGGCCTGAGCGCCCGGATGACCTCGTCGGGACCCCCGATCAGGAAGCGGTCCTTCATCAGGGCGTCCAGGTCGGTGGCGATAGAGGCGTCAATGAACGGGTGCTTCCACCCGCCCGCATATTCCTTCCGGTAGGCGACCATGATGTGTTGCTCTGCCAGCTCCCGGGCGGCCTGGTTGGCGTCCGCGATGATGACATCGCGGGTGACCGGCCACTCGGTGATAGGCGCGGTCAGCCCGGCCGCGGCGCGGTTCTGCAGGAACTGCTGCTTGCCGGCCAGCAGGCGCGCCAGGTCCGCCGTGGGGCCGGGGACCCAGTTGTCGCCCAGGGTCGCGGCGCGCTTCAGCGTGAAGTCCCCCCACCCGCCGATCCAGACCGGCGGATGGGGCTTCGTGAGCGGCTTGGGCTCCAGACTGCCCTCCACCGTGTAGTACTTCCCCCGAAAAGAGACGGACTCCTGGGTCCACAGGCCCTTCATGATGGTCAGTTGCTCCACGAAGCGCGCCCCGCGCTTCTCCAGCTCCGCGCCGTACAGGGCGAACTCGTCGGGCTTGTAGCCGATGGCCACGCCCAGCACGAAGCGGCCGCCCGACATGATGTCCAGGAGCGCCGCGTCCTCCGCCAGCCGGACCGGGTGGTAGAAGGGAGCCACCAGGATGTCCGTGCCCAGGGTGACCCGGGAGGTACGCGTGGCAAAGCCGGCCAGCACCGTGAGCGGCGACGGCCAGTAATGGTTCACCACGGAATGGTGCTCTTCCATCCAGATGGAGTCGAAGCCCAACTCCTCGCCACGGATGACTTCCTCCAGGGCCTCCTTGTAGAAGTGCCCGCCTTCGATGGGGATGAAGCCGATCTTCAGCTTGGGCATGATATTCCCTTCCGGATGAAATTCAGGCTTTCCTGGCAAAGAATTCTCCCTCGTCGCGAACTGTCGAATATCGAATACGGAATATCGAATGACGAACGGTGCGTGGAAGGGCTCCCGGGAACGGCGATCGTTCGAAGTTCGTCATTCGCCGTTCGACATTCGATATTTCTTGAAGACTTGTCCTGCATAGTTCCGGCTACGCCGGGTTAGGCCTGGGGACACAAGTTCAACGCTTGAGGTCCACACGCCTCCCCTCCTGGGCCGAGACGTAGGCCGCGTAGATGACCTCCACCGTCTCGTGGGCGAGCAGGGCGCCGGACAGCGGCTCGCGTCCCTCGCGGACGGCGTCCACGAAGTCCTCCATCTCCTGTGGGTAGCCGCGCATCCAGTCCTCGTCCGGGCTGGGAAACTGCCAGCCGCCCTTGGTCTCCACCTTCTCGGTGATGTACTCGTCGCCCCAAATCTTGCCGTCCGGAGCGTAGACCACCAGGCTGGTGTTGGGGTTGATGTTCACCTGGACCACGCTGTTGGAGAGGTAGGCGGTCACCAGGTTCTTCACGCCCCCCAAACTGACGTCCGTGGACAGGACCGTGGCCTTGGTCCCATCCTCGAAGGTCAGGATGGCGGCCGACCAATCCTCCACGTCCTCCCACTCGCTCACCAGCCATTTGCGGGGTTCCTTGCGGAACGCCTCGGTCTTGGTCAACTGGGCCACGTCTCCCAGCACGGACTTCACCCGGATGGGCCGTCCGGATTTCCGCTGGCCCTCGTAGTGCTTCAGGTGGATGACCGCGCCGATGGGGTGCGATCCCATGCGGAGCAGCGAGCCGCCTCCGGCCGTGGCCCAGCGCCGGGCATAGGCCGCGTGGGAGCCGGAATGGCTCTCCTCGGCGCGGAGATCGAGGAGGGTCCCGCCGCTCCTGTCCATCAGCCGCCGCAGCTTGGCGACGGGCGGGGCGTAGACGAAATTCTCCGCGTAGCCCATGATCACCCGGTTCCGCCGGCAGGCCTCAAGGACCGCATCGGCGTTTTTCATGGCTTCCTCGAACATGGCTTGCCGTGAAAGGGCATTCGCCTCGGTGAAGCAGCCGGTCAGCGGCTTCTCGCAGATGAAATGCTTGCCGGCGTCGGCCGCGTCAATGGCCATGGTGTGATGCAGGTTCGTCGTCAGGGGCAGGTCCACCAGGTGGATGTCCTTCCGCGCCAGCATCGCCCGGTGGTCGGTGTAGACGTGGGGGATGTTGAACTTCCGCGCGAAGGCCTCCGCGCTCTCCCTGGTCCGCGAGCAGACCGCCACGATCTCGCACTTGCTGCCCCGGATCTTGCTCAGCGCGTGCGCATGGAGGTCTGCGGCGAAGCGCGATCCGATGATGCCGATGCCGATGGTGTCCATGAATTGCCTTCCCTTCCGCGGTCACCCACGAGAAAGGCTGGCTTTCACCCGGGATGACCCGACCACGAGCATCCGCCGGAACCACTGGGCCCGTGCCAGAATGGTGAAGAGGGTGATGGCCACCAGGACCAAGGAGATCGGCCGGGTGAAGAAGGGGGTCACGTCGCCCGCGGTGCGGATGAGGGCGCGACGGAAGTTCACGTCGGCCATGTCCCCCAGGATCACCCCGAGGACGAGAGGTGCCGCCGGATAGTTGTACTTCCGCATGGGGTAGCCGAGCAGGCCGAAGGCCAGCATCACCCAGATGTCGAAGATGCGCACGCTGATGGCGAAGGAGCCGATGACGCACAGGACGAAGACAATGGGCATCAGGATGGGGCGGGGCACCATGAGAATCTTGACCAGGGTGCGCACGAGCGACAGCCCCAAGATCAGCATGGCCAGGGAGGCTAGGATGAACATGGCCGTGACTTCCCAGATGTAGTTGGGGAACTCGATCATGAGCAGGGGCCCCGGCCGCACGCCGTGCAGCCACATGGCGGCCAGCAGGACGGCGGCCGGCGCGCTCCCGGGCACGGCCAGGGACAGCACCGGGATCACGGCCCCCCCGATGCAGGCGTTGTTGCCCGTCTCGGCGGCAATGAGCCCTTCCCGCGATCCCTTCCCGAACTCCTCCGGCTTCTTGCTGGCCCGCTTGGCGAAGTCGTAGGAGACCCAGGCGGCCACGTCCTCGCCCACCCCCGGGATGGCCCCGATGATCACCCCGATGACCCCGGAGCGGAGCATGGTCCGGCGGTACTGCCAGAGGTCCTGCCATCTCGGCAAAACCTTCTGGATCTGTATGACAACGCGTGGGACCACGGTCTCCCGCATGACCCCCAGGACCTCGGCGATGCCATAGACCCCGACCAGGACAGGGATCAAGGCGAAGCCGCCCCGCATCTGGTCGGACCCGAAGGCGAATCTCGGATAGGCGGCGATGTTCTCCTGCCCCACCAGCGAGACCAACAGGCCGATGAAGCCGGCAATCCAGCCCTTCAACGGATCGGTGGGTGCTGTGAGATTCCCGCAGACGACGATCCCGAAGATGGCCAGCCAGAAAAATTCCCAGGACTGGAACTCCAGGGCGATCTTGCCCAGGAGCGGCGTGAAAAAGGCCAGGCAGAGGAGGCCGAAAACGGTCCCAACGAAGGACGACGTGGTGGCCAGCCCGATGGCCGGGCCCGCCTCGCCCTTTTGTGCCAGCGGGAACCCATCGAGGCAGGTGGCGGCATTGGCTGGCGTCCCCGGGATGTTCAACAGGATGGCCGAGCGGCTGCCGCCGTAGATTGCCCCCACATAGACGCAGATCAGGATGAGGATGGCCTGCTTGGGCGGGAAGCCGAAGGTGAGCCCGGTGAGCAGGGCCACGCCCATGGTGGCGGTGAGGCCAGGCAACATCCCGATCACGATGCCGATGAAGGTGCTGACGGCGACGTAGAGCAGGGTCAGGGGGGTCAAGAGGTTCCAGAGTTCGACCAGGATGTACCAGGGACCCATGAGCATGGGGACCTCAGGGCAGGGGAATGGCGAAGATGCGGTTGAAAACGTAAACCACGGCCACGGTGGTTCCCGCCGAAATCAGGAGGATCTGCCACCACGGGCCGGCCCGGAAGACGAACATCACGACCACCAGGTATCCCCCAGTGGTGAGCCAGTAGGGGATTCCGCGTCCGAGCAACAGGCAGTACAGGACACTCAGGCCGAACATCAGTCCGAGGCGGCGGGTTCCCACCTCGCCCAGGTAGGCCCGAGCCTCCCCACCCGAGATCCCAAGCGGCGCGCCGGCCCGCCTGACGGAACGGATGGTGAGCGCCAGCCCCATCAGGAGGAGTCCCAGCCCCAGGAGCCCAGTGACCACCCCGGGACCAGCGTAGGCGGGCCACCCCTGGAGGTCCCGGGGCATCTGCCAGCTCTCCACGAGCACGCCAAGACTGAGGACGCAGAGGATCACGCCCGTATAGAAGTCTTGTCGCCGGAACTCGTATGCCATCGACCTTCCCGCTGCCGGACCGGGCAAAAATGGGGCCGGCCCCGGATCCGAAGGCCATGGACCCGGAGACCGGCCCGTCCTCAGGTATTCCGCGCCTGTCTCGCCGTAGATTACCGCTTTGGCTTGGCGATGTTGAACTGGGCGGGCGAGATCTTGGCCGCCCCGTTGTCGAACAGGGTCCAGGTCGTGATGGAGGCGGTCTCCTCGGCCATCTTCATGGCCTCGTCCTCCTTGAGATTCACCAGGATGACCGCCTTCTGGTCGGCAAACTTCTTTAATGCCTCCGAGTTCGCCGCCACGTCGAACGCCTTGCTGACCGCGGCGATGACCTCACTCGGCACGCCCTTGGGAATCATGATCCCGAAATGGGAGCCGGTGAGCGGGAAGTTCGGATACCACGTGGTGACGGGCGGGATTTCGCCGTAGCCGGAGATGTTCAGGATCCGGTTGCTCAAGTTGGCCAGGGGCTTCAGCTTCTTGGCCCGGATCATGTCCGCCTGCTCCATGGACAGTTGCATCACCACGTTGCTCTCCCCCGCGACGGTCGCCACCACGGCCGGGTTACCGCCCGCGTAGGGCACGTGCCGGACCGTCACCCCGGTGACGCTCTTGAAGACCTCCAGGGCAGTGTGCCCGGAGGAGCCGACCCCGGCCGAAGCCACGGGCACCTGCCCCGGCTTGTCCTTCATCATCTTCACCAACTCGGCCAGGTCCTTGGCCGGATAATCGGCGGTGGTGGAGACGATGCAGGGCGTGAACAGGGCGTACCACTGGATCCACTCGCGGTGGGTGGTCTTCATCAGATCCAGGACCGGGTAGTTCACCAGGGAGGTGTCCGAGTTGGAGGACCAGGTGTAGCCGTCCCGGGCCGCGTCGTAGGCATTCTTCATCCCGATAGCCCCGGTCGCCCCCGGGGTATTGACCACGGAGATGCGCTGACCCAGAATCTTCTCCATCTCGCTGGCCAGGATCCGGACGGTGAGGTCGGTGGCGCCGCCGGCCGGCCACGGCACGATGGCGGTGATGGGCTTGGTCGGCTTCCAATCGGCGGCCAGGGCCGGCCCGGCGGCCACTGCCAGGCTGATGCACAGCAGTACGAGAAGCGTCCAGGTTCTGTCCTTCATGATCTCCCTCCTGTGAAACGAAGCCCGTCTCCTCCGTGGGGACCATCTATCTATATCTCGGGCGTGAGCGCGGGGTCAAGCGAGAACGGCGGCCGGTTCGGTCTCATGCCGGTGCACCTGCGTGGAAGCATGCCAAAGACATCCCCCGCGGTTTGCCCCGGTCTCGGGGGCGCGCTGCCGTTTCGCGCGTGAAGTTACGCGGATCTGCGGCCGCTCCGCGAGGGGGAAAGGGCTTGACAATCCCAGGGGCGGTGGGTATTGTCACCCCACCTCTGCAGGGAGGCGGCCCGACGGCAACGAAAGGGGAGTTGGTGGAGCGTCTCACGCCGGCGAAGCGACGGGTCGGCGCCCGAGCGGAGGGCCCTGCGGTCCGGGAGAAGTTCCTGCTGTTCCGCGTCGGCGACGAAATCTACGGCATGGGACTCCGGGGGCTGCGAGAGGTCCTGCTGTCCGACGGGGTTTCCTCCTTGCCCGCCCCCCCCTACCAGGTCTGCGTCGCCCTCGCATATCGCGGCCGCAAACTTCCCGTCATTTGCATGAGAGCGCTGTTCGAGGTTCCCCCCGCCGGAGCTGCCGGGACGGAACGCGTCCTGCTGACGCAGGGACGAGGGCGCCCCCTCGGGCTCTTGGTGGACGAAGTCCTGGAGATGGCGGAGGTGGATCCGGCTCGCATCACGCCGCTGCCGGCCCTCGCCACGCTTCTGGACCCGGCCTGTTTCCGCGGACTCTTCGCCCGGCAGGACCGGATCATCCTGCTGGTCAACGAGGATGGGCTGGGGGGATTCGACGAGGTGGTCCAGTTCTATGCGGCCGGCGCTTGAGCGCGGCGTGAAGAGTCGGGTCCGAGGCGATGGCGGTGCAGGCGGAACCCATTCCTCCCGTTGTGGCAGGGGGCGAGGCATCGGTCCTCATGTTCCTCGTCGCGGGCAAGCAGCTCGCCGTGGACATGGACCGGGTGCAGCAGATCCTGGAATACCAGCCGCCTACCCGGACGCCGCGGCGCCCGTCCTCTGTCGAGGGGATCATCCGGCACAAAGGGCGCTACCTCCCCGTGGTCAGCCTGCGGCGGCGCCTGGGGGTGGAGGAGCCGGGTCCCGCCAGCTCGGCGATCCTGCTGCTGTCGGGCATCGGCCAGGATCCCCTGGTGGGCTTGACGGTGGACCAGGTCCTGCGTGTGTTGTCGCTCCAGCCGGACAAGCTCCCGCCCCCGCCCCCGCGGGTCTTCGGCATCCGGGTCGAGTTCATCCGGGGCGTGGTGAACGCAGGCGGACGCCCCGTCGTCTGGCTGGATGTGGTAAAGCTGTTGACGTCGGCTGAGCCCATCACCTTGCTCGCCTAGTCCGGCGGGGCGGGACACCCCGGCCGGAAGCGGCGCGCGGGTGTCCAAGGCCGAATCGAACGGACGGAAGGGCCTCGGTCGGGAGGAACGCATGGCCGCTCGGATCCTGGTCGCGGATGACAGCGTGACGATCCAGAAGGTCGTGGAGCTGACCTTCAGCAAAGAGAATTTCGTGCTCGTCCAGGCGCGGAGCGGCGAGGAGGCCATCCGCAAGGCCAAAGAGGTACGGCCCGACCTGGTGCTCCTGGACCTGGTGATGCCGGACAAGAACGGGTACGAGGTCTGTGCCGCCCTGCGGGCGGATCCCGTGCTGTCCAAGGTTCCGATCATCCTGCTCACCGGGACGTTCGACGCCTACGACAAGGAGCAGGGGGTCAAGGCGGGCGCGAATGATTTCGTCACCAAGCCGTTCGAGTCGCAGGTGCTGATCGGCAAGGTGAAGCAGCTGCTGTTCGCCAAGACGGTGGACATGGGGAGCGCCCCTGCGGGACCCGCCCCGGCGAAGGAGGCGGTTCGCCCAACCCCCGCTGCCGCGCCGCCGCCCCCGGGGACCAGGACCCCCACCAGGACCCCCGCCCCGCCCGCACGAGGGGTCACACCCCCCCCGGCCCCGGCACGGGCTGTGCCGCCGCCGCCCCCCCCCGTCGCTGCCCCCCCTTCGCCCCCACAGGCGGAGGCGATCCGCCCGGCCCCGACATCCCTGGACGCGGGTGCCCCACCGAAGCCCGCGCTTCCCATGATGCCGAGGGGGACCGGCGAGCCGGAGCGGCCCGCGCCGCCGCCCTCTTCCCCGAGCGTCGAGCCGATATTCGATCTGCCGCCGCCGACGGAGGAAATCTCGCAGGATCGCCTGTGGCAGGCGCTGGATTCCACACCGTCTACCTCGGCGCCCGGGGGGCCGGGCGACCTGGGCGAGTTGAGCCTGGAAGACCTCTCGACCCTTCCGCTCCCACCCTCCTCGACCGATCTGCCGCCGATGGACGTGCCGTCGCTGGACCTCGAATCCCTCGACCAGGAGCCGGCAGGCGCCCCCCCCCGGGCACCCGCCCCGGCGCGCCCCGCCGAGGGAGAAGCGGCGCCGATTCCCGAGAGCCTCTCTCTGGAAGAGCTCCTGTCACCGGGTCCGGCGATCTCCTCCCCGCTCGCGGGTCTGGAACCCGTCGAGCTGGAAGCGACGCCGGATCAGCCGGTCTTCGATCTGACGGCCGAGATGGAGGCCCCGTCGTTGCCCCTGATTGAAGTGGGGGCGGGCGAGCCGCCGTCGCTCTCCGTCGAGGATCTCCTGCGTTCGGTGGATGACGCGCCGGCCGAGCCCGGCAACGGAGGGCTTCCCGAGCTGGATCTGGAGCCGCTCCAGGGGCTCCAGCCACTGGAGGAGGTTCCCTCGCCCCATGACCTTTCGGCCACAGCTGCCCCGCTGGAGCTGGAGACTTTTGCCCAGACCCCGCAGGCGGAGGCGGAGACGATCACCCCCCCCGAGGCCGGCCTGGTGGAGTTGGGTCTGCCGGCGGAGCCTCCGCCGGTGCCGCCTGTCGCCCGCGCGATGGACGCGACGCTTCCGAAGGTGGCGCCGGCCGCCTCCCGTGGCGCGCCAGAGGCGCTCCCACCCGAGATGGCGGCGATGCGCCAGGCGGTCACCGAGCGCGTGGCGCACGAGCTGGCCCGGGAGCTCAGCAACACACTGATCGAGCGGATCGAGCGGATCGTGTGGGAGGTGGTCCCGGATCTTGCCGAGATCCTGATCACCAAGGAGATCGAGCGGATCCGGGCCCAGTCGGAAGGCAAGTAATCCTCCTGAGCCCAAACAGCGCAGTAGTCGAACCGCCAGGACGCCAAGTGCGCCAAGAAGCCCCCCATATTCAAGGGCAAATAGGGACGAGAGACAAAAGCCCGCTCGGAACTTCTGGTCCTGAATTCGGCTCCAGCCTTGGTGAGACCTGACGCGTCTTTGCGGCCTTGGCGACCTTGGCGGTGAGATATTCGGGCTGAGTCCGGACGCCAAACGACGGGGATGCTGCCCTCCCTGCGAGGGCGGTGTCCCCGTTCTGCTTGGGAGTATGGGATGACCGACAGTCGCGACGTGTCTGTCTCCGAGGCTTCCGTATCACCCGAGTCGGGGCCGCCGACGAAGCAGGGCTACGATCCCCGCGGGGTGGAAGAGCGCTGGTACCAGTTCTGGGAGCAGCGGGGCCTGTTCCACGCCGACGAGACCTCGGCCGCGCCGCCCTACTGCATCGTCATCCCGCCGCCCAACGTGACGGGCTCCCTGCACATGGGACACGCCCTGAACAACACCCTCCAGGATATCCTGATCCGGTGGCGCCGGATGACGGGGAATAACACGCTCTGGATGCCCGGCACGGATCACGCCGGCATCGCGACCCAGAACGTCGTGGAACGCCAGCTCCAGCAGGAGGGCCTCAGCCGGGATCAGCTCGGCCGGGAGGCGTTCATCCAGCGCGTCTGGCGCTGGAAGGACGCCTCGGGGGGGACCATCATCCGCCAGCTCAAGCGGCTGGGGGCCTCCTGCGACTGGGCGCGGGAACGGTTCACCATGGACCCGGGCCTGTCGGAGGCGGTGAAGGAGGTCTTCTGCCAGCTGTACGAGGCCGGGCTCGTGTACCGGGGCGACTACATCATCAACTGGTGTCCCCGCTGCCGGACGGCGCTCTCGGACCTGGAGGTGGAATACCAGGAGCGGGACGGCAGGCTCTGGCACATCCGGTACCCCCTGGCCTCCGGCAACGGCGAGGTGGTGGTGGCGACGACCCGGCCCGAGACCATGCTGGGGGACACGGCCGTGGCGGTGCATCCCGATGACCAGCGCTATGCCCGGCTGGTGGGGCAGCGGGTCATCCTCCCCCTCGTGGACCGGGAGATCCCGGTCATCGCCGATGGCTATGTGGACCAGGCCTTCGGCACCGGCCTGGTGAAGGTGACGCCCGCGCACGATCCCAAGGACTTCGAATGCGGCCTGCGCCACGACCTCCCCCAGGTCAAGGTCATCGCGGATGACGGCCGCATGAACGAGAACGCCGGGCGCTACCGGGGCCTGGACCGGTTCGCCTGCCGGGACCAGGTCGTGAAGGACCTGCAGCAGCTCGGCCTCCTCACGAAGGTGGAGGAGCATCGCCACGCCGTGGGGCAGTGCTACCGGTGCCAGACGGTGGTCGAGCCGACCCTGTCGCGCCAGTGGTTCGTCCGCATGCAGCCCCTGGCCGAGCCGGCCATCCGGGCGGTGGAGACGGGCCGGATCCGGATCATCCCCTCGCAGTGGGGGCGGACCTATTACGAGTGGATGCGGAACATCCGGGACTGGTGCGTGTCCCGGCAGATCTGGTGGGGGCACCGGATCCCGGCGTGGTACTGCGACCCCTGCGGGGAGGTCATCGTCTCCCGGACCGTCCCCACGGCCTGCCCGCGCTGCGGGAAGGGCGACCTGCGCCAGGAGACCGACGTGCTGGACACGTGGTTCAGTTCGGCCCTGTGGCCCTATTCCACCCTGGGCTGGCCCGAGCAGACGCAGGCGCTGCGCGTCTACTACCCGACCGCCTGCCTGGTGACGGGCTTCGACATCCTGTTCTTCTGGGTGGCCCGGATGATCATGCTGGGCCTCCGCTTCATGGGGGAGGTCCCGTTCCGCGAGGTGGTCATCCACGGCCTGATCCGGGACGAGCAGGGCGAGAAGATGTCCAAGACGCGGGGCAACGTCATCGACCCGCTGCACGTGATCCAGGGCGCCACCCTGGAGGAGCTGCTGGCGGGCGCCCGGGCCGGCGGGGCGCCGCCCGCGGCCCTGGAGAGCATCCGCCGGCAGTACCCCGAGGGGTTCCCCGCGTTCGGGGCGGACGCCTTGCGGTTCACACTGGCCGCGCTGGCGAGCCAGGGCAGCGACGTGAAGCTCTCGGTGAAGCGCATCGAGGGCTACCGATTCTTCTGCAACAAGATCTGGAACGCCTACCGGTTCGTGGCCACCCATCTTTGCGAGGAGGAAAGCGGGGAGGTGGTCGTGGGGGACCTGGCACTGACGCTGCCGGACCGCTGGATTCTCAGCCGACTCACGGAGGTGATCCAGGAGGTCACGGGCGCGCTCCGGGCCTACCGGTTCAACGACGCCGCCTCCATCCTCTATCAGTTCCTGTGGCACGAGTACTGCGACTGGTACCTGGAAATCGTGAAGAACCGGCTGGCGGCGGCGGAGGATGAGGAAACGGCCCGGGCGGGGCGGGTCCTGCTGGTCCGCGTCCTGGAGCAGTCCCTCCGCCTCCTGCATCCGATCATGCCCTTCATCACCGAGGAGATCTGGCAGCGCCTCCCGCACAAGGGAGAGAGCATCATGCTGGCGCCCTGGCCCCAGGCGAATGCCGCCCTGCACTGGCCGGATGCGGTGGAGACCATGGGGGTCCTCATGGAGATCACCCGCGAGGTGCGGAACATCCGCTCGAACTACAACATCCCCCCGGGGAAGCGCCTGCCCCTCACCCTGCGAACCTCCAGCCCGGACCACGATGCCGCCCTGGAACACTGCCAGGAATACCTCGCGAGTCTCGCGAGGCTCTCGCGGCTGACCTGGGGGCGGGACGTGGCCAGGCCGAACCTGTCAGCCACCGCCGTGGTCCGGGGCATCGAGGTGCACGTCCCCCTGGAAGACCTGATCGACCCGCACGAGGAGAGAGAGCGGCTGACCCGGGAGCTGGCCAAGGTGGATCAGGCACTGGACCGGGTGACCCGGAAGCTTCAAAACGAAGAATTCGTGGGCAAGGCGCCGCCGGCCGTCGTGAGCCGGGAGAAAGCCACCCGGGCGGAACTCCAGGATGCCCGGGCGAAGCTCCGGGAGGGCCTGGAGCGGATCGAGGCGCATTTGAAACACTAAAGGCGTTCGACAGTTCGGCTGTTCGGGGCACCCACGCCATGGCGGTGGGAATCCACCGCGGTGCCGTGGGTCCCGGTGGTTCCGGGAACACCCGAACACCCGAACTCCCGAACACCCGAACGCCCGTGTCGTGCGAAGTGATGGGTATTCCACCGGACCTCGACCCGGCGAAGATCCGGGCAGCCCTCCAGTCACGGCTGATCGGCCGCCCGCTGGAGGTGGTGGAAGAGATCGGCTCGACCAACGATGCGGTCCTGGCGGCCGGCCGCTCCGGGGCGCCCGAGGGGCTGGCCGTCCTGGCGGATCGGCAGACGGCCGGCCGGGGGCGCCGGGGGCGGGCGTGGGCGTCGCCACCCGGGGTTGGCCTGTACACCTCGGTCCTGCTGCGACCCGAGCAGCCGCCGGCTCTCGTCCCGCTTCTCACCCTGGTCGCGGGTCTCGCCGTGGCCGAGGCGATCCGGGAAGTCGCCGGGCTGGATCCCCTCCTGAAATGGCCCAACGACCTCTTGCTGGACGGGCGCAAGGTGGCCGGCATCCTCACCGAGATGGCGAGCGTGGACGCCCGGGTGGTCTACCTCGCGGTGGGCATCGGGATCAACGTGAACCACGGGGCGCGGGATCTGCCGGAGGATCTCCTCCCGGTTGCCACGTCCCTGCATCTGGCGAGCGGCCGGACCATCCCGCGGTGTGATCTGGCGGCGGCGCTGTACAACAGCATGGATCGGTGGTACCAGGTGTTCCGCGAAGGGCAGACGGAGACGATCCTGGCGCACGGCCGGCAGCGAAGTGCGATCCTGGGGCAATCCGTGGACGTGCTCGCCGGGGAGGAGCGATGGCGAGGCCTGGCGATGGATCTGGATGCCGACGGCGCCCTGCTGGTGCGGGAGAAGGACGGCGGCGTTCGCCGGGTGCTTGCCGGCGACGTCTCTATCCAGCAGGTGTTAACACGTTAAAACGTTTCAACGTTTGAATGTTCAACGTTCAACGTTTAGCAGGTTGCTGAAAAACTCGTTTTCGCCCAGGCTGCTCAAAAAGGTCCAGATGCAAGGCGGCGCGCGATGCGAGGTGCGAGGCGTACTTAGTCCGTACGTCGCAGCGCCGCGCGAGCGCGCCAACGCCGCAGATGGGCCTTTTTCAGCAGCCTGTTAGGCGGGGAGGGCGCATGTTACTGGCGCTGGACGTGGGCAACACGAACACGGTCATCGGCGTCTTCGACGGCAAGGCGCTCCTGACGCACTGGCGCCTGTCCACGCGGCGCGAGGGGACGCGCGACGAATATGGCATGCTCATCAAGGGCCTGTTCGACTTCGCCGGGTTGGCGTTCCAGGGGGTGTCGACGCTCATCCTCTCCTCGGTGGTTCCGCCGCTCCAGGGTCCCCTGGAGGAGATGGCCCGGCAATACTTCGGGGTCGAGCCGATGGTCGTGGGTCCGGGGATCAAGACCGGCATGCCGATCCTGTACGAGTCCCCCCGGGACGTCGGGGCCGACCGGATCGTGAACGCCGTGGCGGCCTTCGAGGCCTACGGGGGGCCCTGCATCGTGGTGGATTTCGGGACGGCGACCACCTTCGACGCCATCTCGGCCCGGGGCGAGTACCTCGGCGGCGCGATCTGCCCGGGTATCGGGATCTCTTCCGAGGCGCTCTTCCAGCACGCGGCCAAACTCCCGCGGGTGGATATCGCCCGGCCCAAGGTCATCATCGGCAAGAACACGGTGGGCAGCATGCAGGCGGGGTTGTTCTACGGGTACCTGAGCCTGGTGGAGGGGATCGTCGCCCGCATGCGGGCCGAATTGGGCGGCCGGGCAGCCGTGGTCGCCACGGGCGGCCTGGCACAACTCCTCCTCACCGAGTCCACGGCGGTGGATCACGTGGATCCCCTCCTCACCCTCACGGGTCTTCGCATCCTCTTCGAGCGCAACCAGTAGCCACACCCGATTTCACTCTGTGGGTCCCGGCTTTCCCCCAACCCCTGACCCCAGCCCCCGTCC
>Ga0155960_1112_pt1 | contig 45447 bp, 42 predicted proteins | sample RifCSPlowO2_02_FD_107614 | JGI IMG/M metagenome (GOLD analysis project Ga0155960, IMG submission 107614) | candidate division NC10 bacterium RIFCSPLOWO2_02_FULL_66_22
CAACCGCGATCCCGAGTTCTACGCCTTCTCGCGAACCCTGGAGGCCTACAAGGAGGGCCAGAACAAGAACTCCGTCTTGATCCTGACGACGGACAGCGATTACTACCGCTATCTCAAGAAGGCGGCGGGCCCGGCGGCTCGCTAGCCCGAAGCGGATCACGGGCCTTGGGAGGAGAGGCCGCATGCGAGTGCAGTAGCAGGGCCGGTCCGAATACGGGATTTCTGATGGATGACGAAAAACCTACAGCGACACTTGGTCGTCCCGGCCCACGCGCCTGGCCCGGGCAGCCGCACCCCCTGGGGGCGACGTGGGATGGGGCCGGAGTGAATTTCGCCCTCTTCAGCGCATCACGCCGGCTGACCCGGCAGTGGCCTGCCAGCCCACGGTCGGCAGGGTGGGGCGGACCTGGCTGCGGAGCAAAAGGGAGACCAGCCGGATGGACCGGCTGGTTCGGTGCGCGACGCCCGGCCTGGTGGAGGCTGAAATCGTCTCTGGTCAAGAGGAAGCCGAGCAATGGAAACCGCCAAGGAAACTGGATACTGGCAACTGACGATCATCATGGTGGTGATCGCCTCCTGGCTCCTCTATCGCTACGTGGCGCCCAAGGGGTGGAAGGAGTGGAGCCGGGCGGGGTTGGTCCAGGCCTTCATCATCGCCCTCTACGCCGAGATGTACGGCTTTCCGCTCACCATTTATGTCCTGAGCGGGTTCCTGGGCTTCGACATCCCCTGGCTCCACCAGAGCGGCCATCTCTGGGCAAGCCTCTTCAAGTGGGGGGATGCGGGAGCCTTGATCGAGATGCTGGTCGGGTACGCCTTTGTGTTCTTCGGGATTTCGCTCCTGATTGAAGGGTGGCGGGAGGTGTACCGTGCGAGGGGCGAGGAGCGGCTGGCCACCCACCGCCTCTACGGGGTGGTCCGGCATCCGCAGTACACGGGGATCTTCCTGGCTGTCTTTGGCCAGCTCATCCACTGGCCGACGATTCCTACGCTGGTCCTGTTTCCGGCCATCGTCTGGGCCTACTACCGCCTGGCAAGGCGCGAGGAAGCCCAGATGGTCGAGCGGTTCGGCGAGGAGTACCTGGCGTATAGCCGTCAAGTGCCCAGGTTCGTCCCACGCCGAGGAGAGTGGCGGCGGCTGCTGGAGGAGACGCGTTCCGGCGGCGAGGTACGACCCTGAGGCGGGCCGGTCCGCTTCGGGATTGGCGGTGACCGATCTGGGCGAAGGAGGATGTGGGCATGGTGAAGGATCCGGTCTGCGGGATGGAGATCGAGGAGGGGAAGGCCCACGCCAGGCGCGAGTACGGTGGGCGGACTTTCTACTTTTGCTCGGCGAACTGCGAGACGACGTTCGCTGCCGATCCGGACAAGTATGCAGGAGGGCCAACCGGGAAGCAGTCGCGGCATGCTCCCTCGGCGACCACCGGCTTGCAGGAGGGGGTCGCTGGCCCCAAGCGGGTGGAGCTGCCGGTCTTCGGCCTCACGTGCGGGAAGTGCGTCCAGGCCGTGGAGAAGTCGCTGAGGGCGGTGCCGGGAGTGGCAAAGGCGACGGTGAACCTGAGCAGCGCGCGGGCCTTCGTGGACTATGACCCCGCCCTGACCGGTGTGCCTGCATTGGAGCGGGCCATTCGGGACGTCGGCTACCGGACCGAGGGGGCGACGGCCCGATTCGCCATTGAGGGAATCACCTGTGCCTCCTGTGTGACCAGGATCGAATCGGCCCTGCTGGAAACACCTGGGGTGGTCAAGGCGAGCGTGAACATCGGGACGGAAGAGGCCACAGTGGAGTTTCTCCCCAGCGTGGCCGATCCGGCGGCGATCAAGGCGGCCGTGGGTTCGGCGGGCTACAAGGTCGTCGAGGCCCCCGCCCCGGCCAGCCCGGAAGCCACGGACAAGGAGGCCGAGGTCCGGGAGCGCGAATATCGCACGCTGATGCGCAAGTGGTGGTTCGGCGCCGCGGTCGGCGTCTTCACCATGCTCCTCAGCTACCCGTGGCTCATCCCGGTCCTACGCGACTGGTTCCCCCGGGGGAGTCCCCAGCTCTGGTACACCTGGGCGGTGATGGGGATCCTTTCCCTGGCTGTCCTAGCGTACAGCGGCAATCAGTTCTTCGTCGGTGCCTGGCAGGCGCTCCAGCACCGTTCGGCCAACATGCACACCCTCATTGCGCTCGGGACGGGAGTGGCGTGGATCTACTCGACGATCGCCCTGTTGTTCCCGCAGCTCTTCCCCGCGGCCGAGTTCACCGAGGTGTATTACGACGTGACCGTGGTCGTCACGGCGCTTGTCGTCCTCGGCCTGGCGATGGAGCTGAAGGCCAAGGGCCGGACGTCGGAAGCCATCAAGAAACTCATTGGCCTGCAAGCCAAGACGGCCCGGGTCGTGCGGGACGGGAAGGAAGTGGACATCCCGGTTGAGGAGGTCCTGGTCGGCGATATCGTCGTCGTCCGCCCGGGAGAGAAGGTCCCGGTGGACGGCGAGGTGATCGAAGGGACCTCGGCCGTGGACGAGTCCATGATCACCGGCGAATCCCTCCCGGTCGAAAAGCGGGTGGGGGATGAGGCGATCGGGGCGACGATCAACAAGACCGGGAGCTTCAAGTTCCGGGCGACCAAAGTGGGCAAGGACACCGCCCTCGCCAACATCATCCGGATGGTCCAGGATGCCCAGGGCTCAAAGGTCCCTATCCAGCGGATCGTGGATGTCGTCTCCGGCTACTTCACGCCGTCGGTGGCGATCCTGGCCATCCTCGGCTTCATGCTCTGGTACACCTTCGGGCCGGAGCCACGAATTGTCTTTGCCCTGATCGTCGCGGTCACCACGCTGATCATCGCCTGCCCCTGCGCCCTGGGCATGGCGACCCCGATGTCGCTCACCACGGGCGTGGGCCTGGGGGCCCTGAACGGGATCCTGATCCGCTCGGGAGAGTCGCTCCAGGCGGCCAAGGGGCTCCAGACCATCATCCTGGACAAGACCGGAACCATCACCAAGGGGAAGCCCGAGCTCACCGATGTCGTGACCACGGGCGGGTTCAAGGAAGAAGAGGTGCTCCGCCTGGCGGCGGGAGTGGAGAAATCCTCCGAGCACCCCCTGGCCGCGGCCATCGTAGAAGGAGCCCGGGCGCGCGAGCTGACGCTCAAGGACGCCGAAACCTTCGCCGCCATCCCGGGCCATGGGATAGAAGCCACGATCGAAGGGCGGACCATTCTGCTGGGCAACCTCAAGCTCATGAAGGACCGGGGCATCCCGGTGAAAGATCTGGAGGTCCAGGCTACGCGCCTGTCGGACGACGGGAGGACCCCCATGTACGTGGCCATAGACGGCAAGCCGGCGGGCATCATCGCCGTGGCCGACACCGTGAAAGAAGACTCAAGGGACGCCATCCGGGTCCTGAAGGCCATGGGGCTGGAGGTGGTGATGATCACCGGGGACAACGAGCGGACGGCCAAGGCCATCGCCCGCCAGGTGGGCGTGGACCGGGTCCTGGCCGAGGTCCTTCCCCAGGATAAGGCGTTCAACGTCCAGAAGCTCCAGCTCGAAGGGAAGAACGTCGCCATGGTCGGCGACGGGATCAACGACGCGCCGGCGCTGGCGCAGTCCGACGTGGGGTTTGCCATCGGGACGGGCACCGACGTGGCGATCGCCGCTTCCGACATCACCCTGATCAAGGGGAGCCTGAAGGGCGTCGTGACGGCCATCCAAATCAGCCGGGCGACCATGCGGAATGTGTCCCAGAACCTGGTCGGGGCATTCATCTACAATATCTTGGGCCTGCCGATCGCCCTGGGGGTGCTCTATCCGTTCTTCGGCATCCTGCTGTCGCCCCTGCTGGCGGCGATCGCCATGTCCTTCAGTTCGGTGACGGTGATCGCCAACGCCAATCGTCTGAAGCGGTGGAAGCCCCGGACGGCCTGATCCCGAATAGGCAACCACAGATGAACACAGATACACACGGATGTCATTTCTCCTGAATGTTCTGAGGCATCCAGATCTGTGTTCATCTGTGTGTATCTGTGGTTGCATCTTGAAGGGGGTGTGTGATGACCTGGGATAAGATCCTTGTGAACCTCATCGGCCTCGGCCTGATCGGGTTCATCGTCTGGTTTTTCTGGCTGGTCAAGACCAAGGGGGTCAGGGCAGCCATGACGAGTGCGGGCTACCAGGAGCAGATGGTCCTGGTCAAGGGGGGCTACACACCCGACGTCATCGTCGTCGAACGGGGCAAGCCCGTGCGGCTGAACTTCGTCCGGCAAGAGTCGGCCTCGTGCTCCGAGATGGTCCTGCTGCCCGCCTTCAACAAGAGCGCGAAGCTGCCGGAGGGCGAGACCGTACCCGTGGAGTTCCTGCCCAAGGAGTCTGGCGAGTACGAGTTCGCGTGCCAGATGGGGATGCTCCGGGGCAAGGTCATCGTGGAGTGAAGACGTCAGGATTGTACTTGCCTCGCAACGGCTTTATGTTGAGCCGAGGCTTGATGCCACCCATCGGAGATTACGGGAAAGGAGAGAGAGCCCATGATGCCGGGCGGCGGAATGATGGGATGGGGAGGTTTCGGGGGATATGGCATGGGATTCGTGGGCTGGATTTTCATGCTCCTGTTCTGGGGTCTGATCATCGTCGCGCTGGTCCTCGTGGTGCGGTGGCTCTGGGGCCGGGGGCGACAGGGGGTGATCACGGGAATCGGTGATGCCCCGCTGGACATCCTCAAACGGCGCTACGCGCGAGGGGAGATCAGCAAGGGGGAGTATGACCGGATCAAGCAGGACCTCGCCTAGTAACTTGGGCGGCCGATCTTATTCCTTTGGCCCAGCCCTGCGAAGCTGCCTTGTCAGGTTGTCTCCACTGCAGACCCCCCCAAGCGAGTTTTTGCCATCCTGTCGAAGTTTCCACCGCCACGGTAAGTCCTCCGCACATTAGACGCCGGATGGGGAACGTCATAGGGGCGCGCCACAAGAGGCGTTGGCAGCTTTGTCTGATGGAAAGCCGCGGGACCGTAGATCCTGGCACGCAGATTGCCCCTTCTCTGGTCCGGTACTCGACATCCGAAGTAACCGAAGGAGGAGACAGTTCATGCGACATGGAAAGCGGTGGAAGGGCATTGCGGTCCTGGCGACATTTCTTTTCCTGTTCTTCGGGGCCCTGGAGCTGGACGCCTGGGCCCGGGCGGGCGGCGGGCGGTCCTTCGGCGGCGGAAGCTCCCGGTCGTTCTCGACGCCGTACCGGGGCTATAGCAGCCCGAGTCAGCGAAACGAGTACCGCTCGAACCAGGCGCCGAGGCAGCCGGTCGCCCCAAGCGCCCCGGCGAGCCAGCCGTGGGGCGGCGGCGGGTTCCTCAGGAGCCTTGCCGGCGGGATCGCCGGCGGCTTCCTGGGGTCGCTGCTCTTCAGCAGTCTGGGATACGGCGCCGGCATCGGTGGGTTGGGTGGAGGGTTTGGAGGCGGATTCGGCCTCCTGGAGATCCTCCTGTTTGCAGGGATCGCGTTCGCGGTGGTGGCCTATCTTCGCCGCAGGAACCGCGAGAGCTTCGCTGGAGCGCACGGTGGCCAGATCACCATGGGGTCGAGCGCTCACGGTGGGGGGTGTGGCTCCTCTCACGGGGACCACGCAGAGACGGCGGTGGAAGAGCCGCCTGGGCCACCGGACCCTCAGCGCGGGCTGGCCGAGGTCGGCGCGGTCGTGCCGGGCTTTGACGCCGGGCGATTCCCCGAGGAGGCCATGGACATCTTCTTCCGGATTCAGGGCGCCTGGGCCAGTCGCGACCTCAATCCGGTGCGCGACCTCCTGGCTCCGGAAGTCCGCCAGGAGTTCCAGCGGGATCTCGACATCTTGAAGGCCGAAGGGAAGATCAATCGGCTGGAAAACATCGCCGTGCGCCACAGCGAGATTCAGGAGGCCTGGGTCGAGGCCGAGAGGGCCTTCGTCACGATCCACTTCCTGGCAAATCTGCTGGACTACACGGTTGAGGAACAGAACGGCCAATTGGTAGCCGGGAGCAGGGAAATCCCGGTGAAGTTCGAGGAGTACTGGACATATGTCCGGCCCACGAGGGGATCGTCCTGGCAACTGACGGCGATCCAACAGGCTGGATGAGAAGCGTCATTCCGTGATGGAGGCTGACGGGGAGGCCAACCGGCCTCCCCGCGGCTTTTCTGCCCCCCACCTTCTCCGCACATCCCCCCGAAGATCGGATTGACAAATCGTCCACGTACCCCCGCCGCCTCTCGGGAAGTTTTGCCGAGTTGTCAAAGGGCGTGCTCGTGGACGGGGTGGGCGGAACGCTGGTGCGGCGCAACTTCTTGAAATTCCACGCATCTTGATGGATGCCCGGGGAAACGGGCTCCTGGCATTCGAGTTGCTCTATTCCTGCGGGGATAGGGCCCCGTGGCTGAACCCAGAGAAAGAGGGCTTGGGCATGAACCCGGAACGGGCGCCGACGGTCCTTGTCGTGGACGACAACCGGGACCACAGCCGGGCGCTGGCCAAGATCTTTGAGCGTGCCGGATACCGCGTGGGCACCGCCGGCGATGGCCAGGAGGCTCTCACGATCCTGGCGGATCGCCCTTTCGACTTGGTGATCACCGATCTGCGGATGCCGCGCATGAACGGCCTGGATCTTCTCCGGAACATCCGGGCCATGAGCCCACACGTGCCAGTGCTGATTGTCACCGCCTTCGGCGAGTGGACCAGCTACGTTGAAGCCATGGACTGCGGCTGCGTGGACTACCTCAGCAAGCCCGTGCGCCGCGAAGATATCCTCATGGCGGCCCGCAAGTCCCTGGCCCGCCGCGGCATCCGAGCACCGGGCGTCTCGGCCAGCGATCAGGAAGGGGATCCGGCTTGAGGTCCCGACTCGTATGGATGGGGGTGCTGCCAGCACTCATCCTGCCCGTCTGGGCGGTGGCCGCCGATGGGTTTGCCCTGCTGAACCGCATGCATGTCGGCCGGGTCAAGGCGGTGGAGCCCGGCGGGAGCCTGCTGGTTATCGAGGCGATGTTCCATGACCGATCGTTTCGCGAAATTTCAGTGAGCCTGGAACCTGACGCGCCCATCATTGATCCGAACGTGACGAATCGGACACAAAGGGTGGCCCGAAAAGACATTCGGCCAGGATATTACGTCGCCCTGGAGTGCGCCGAGAGCGGCAAGCGCCACGCCGCGCGAAAGGTCACGATCACCAGCACCGAGCAGGAGGAGAAGCTCCAACGGGCGTTCCTCAGGGCGAGCCGCGGGGCTCCCCCCGGGTTGCGCGGCACAGGCGGCGAGCCGCGCTGAGACGAAATTCGGATGGAGGGCAGATCAATGCGATGGGAGACAGTGGCAGGGGTGGCATCTGCGATCTTCCTTCTGGCCATCGCGCCAGCCATGGCGACGCAGGAGGTGGGCAAGGGCGAGTTGAAGGCAGGAGAGCGGGCTGCGACCGGCACCGTCCTCGCGATCACGCCGGAGTCCCGAACCCTCGTTGTGGAGTCGCGCCTGGGCGGCCAGCCGTGGATCCTTGGGGTCGAGGTTCCGGAACGCCTGGCCGTTACCGCTGAGGAGAAGACCCGGAAGCTGGAGGACCTCAAGACAGGGGACCGGGTTCGCCTCCGCTGGAACCGGGAGGAGAACCGGCTGGTGGTCGAATCCATCGCCGTGGTCGGGGGCAAGGCGCCGTGATGACATGGAGGAACCTGGGGCGCCTCCCCGTGTTCCTTCTCACCCTGACGTTGCTGGGCGGAGGGCTGGCGGGGGCGCAGCAACGCTCGGGCGAATCCGCTTGGTCGCTGTTCGAGCCGTTCAAGGGAAAGACGATTGCGGGGGAGGTCATGTCGGTGGACCAGGAGAAACGCACGCTGGTGGTCCGCACCCTCGAGAATGGGGATCGAGAGCGGGATGTCTCCATCGCACTGGACGACCGGACCGTGCTGAAGAAGCTCCGGACACCCATTTCGGACGGCGACCTCAGTCCCGGGCACCTGGTGAAGGTGACGTATCGGGAGCTTGCGGGCCGACTGGTGGCCCGGCGCATCGAAGTTACGGGGAAAGCCGTCCACCCACCCATGCCCTGAGTCATGCGTGCCCGGGGCTGGCCCCCTGGACGGAGGGAGTTGCGCTCCGACATTTCGTACGGAGGGAATCCGACGTGTATCCGATACTCCTGAAGATCGGTGGCCTTCACCTGCGAGCCTATGGGACTCTCATCGCCATTGCGCTCCTCACGGGGACCTGGCTGGCCGGTCGGGAGGCGGCTCGCAAGGGCCTCCCGTCGGAGCGCGTCCAGGATTTCATCATCTGGGCGGCGCTCTTCGGCATCCTGGGGGCACGGCTGTACTACCTGGCCTTCGCCGCCCCCCGGATCTTCCTCGAGGACCCACTGGGCGTTCTGGCCATCTGGCGCGGCGGTCTGGCCATCCACGGGGCTCTGCTGGCCGGCGCCGCGACGGCGATCTGGTATGTCCGACGCCATGGCCTGTCGTTCTGGCAGTTGGCTGATACCCTCGCGCCATCCCTGATCCTGGGGCAGGCCATCGGACGAGTCGCCTGCTTCCTGAACGGGGACGCCTACGGGATCCCGACCACGCTTCCCTGGGCGGTCACCTTCACCAATCCTGAGGCCATGGCGCCCCTGGGCGTGCCGCTCCACCCGACGCAAGTGTATGAGATGGGTTTGAACCTCATCCTGTTCGGCCTCCTCTGGTGGTGGCGGAGGCGCATCCGGTTCGACGGCCAGCTCTTCCTCCTGTATGTCGGCGGCTACGGGATCATCCGGTTCGTTGTGGAAAACTTCCGCGGGGACCAGCTCCAGTATGGTGGCGGGATCTCGGCCGCCCAGACCCTCAGTGTCCTCGTGGTGATCGCTGCGGCGACGCTTTTCACCATCCGGGCGCGCCCCGTTGGGGCCTCTTCCAAAGGATGATAGCGAGAGAGCTGGGGGACAGCAGGCCGGTAACGGGGCAGGCAACGGGGCGGAGATGAAGTGCCTGGTGGACAGGCGGACCGCCTGGCTCCGGTCGGTCTATTAACCCCCCCTTCGCAAGTTGTAGGGACCTCGGGGCCGTGGAAAACGGGCCTCTCGGAAAAATGCATCGGATTTACATCCTTCTCGGTAAGCACTGCGCATTTCCCTGACACCTTCGGGTGGTGCGTGGAGCCATGCCCGAAATAGTGGAGCAAGCAAAAAGCGCAAACGGCGGGGATGCCCTCCCCGACGAGCGAGCCTCGGCGGAGGCGAAAGCAACACGCCACCCGTGGAGGTCGCGGGCGATGGTGGGCCTGGTGCTCCTCCTGGCTGTGGGCACCGGGCTGGCCCTACGGTCCTCTTGGGGGCGGGGAAACCATGCGGACCGGAACATCGTGGCGGCATACGACGGGGGGGTCATCACCAGGGAGACACTGCTGGAACGATGGCGGACGGCACCGGCCGACCAGCAGGCGACGATGCGGACTCCTGAAGGCATTGACCTGACGGTTCGAAGTATGGCCGTTCACGCCGTGCTGGAGCGCTGGGCGCGGGAACGACGGCTGGATGCCCGGGAGATGTTCATCCGGGCCATGCGGGAGGCCACGCAGGAGATCGGCATCCACGACGTGGAGCAGCGGCTCCACGAGTCCGAGATTCGGGTCGAGGAAGGAGAGATCCAACAATACTTCGAGGCGAACCGGGAGAAGTTCAAGGATCGCACCCTCACAGAGGTCCGGGGGGAGATCCGCGACCTTCTCCACGCCCGGAAAGAGGACGCGGCCGTCCAGGGCTTCCTCAAGCGGCTGCGGAACGGGGCCACCATCACTGTGGACGCGGAGCTCCTGCGGGTGCCGGAACCCTCCCGCGAGGAAATGGCGGCCTACTTCCTCGCCAATCGGGACCGGTTCGTCGAGCCGGATCGGGTTCGAATCGAGGAGATCCAGATTGATGCGACAGGGGATGCCGCGGATGCCCAGGCGCGGGCTGAAAGGGCGCGGGCGCGGCTGCAGGCGGGCGAGGATCTGGAGGGCGTCGCCCCCGCGGTTGGCGGGTGGGCCTTCCGGGGGGACGGGTTCGTGGCCCGGGGCAGCCGAGGGCCGGCCTTCGACGCCAATGTCCTGTCCTTGAGCGAGGGCGGCCTGAGCCCGGTCTTTCGGGAGGGGAACAGTGCCGTCGTGGTGCGCCTCCTGGAGCGCAGACGGGAGCGCCGCAAGGCCCTCGAGGAGGTTGAAGGGGAGATCCGATCCATCCTCCGCGCGGAGCGGGAGCGGCGGGGGTACGCAGAGAACAAGACCCGCACCTTGGTCGTCGTCAACGGGCAGCGGTACACCCTGGGGGCTTTCCTCGCCGAGGCGGAATCCATCGCGCCGCAGCACCGGCATCACTTCGAGGGACCCGACGGGAAACGCAAGCTCCTGGACCGGCTCATCGAGCGCCTCCTGGTCCTCCAGAGCGCGTCCGGAGGGATGGCGGACCTGCGGAACAAGGAGGACATCGAGGAGACGCGGCGCCACCTCCTCGCGGAGATGCTTCACCAGGAGGAGATGGCAGCCGAGAAAGACCCAACGGAGGAGGAGCTGAAGCAGTATTTCCAAAGAAATCAGTCCCGCTACCAACCTCGCCCCCGGCTGAAGATCAGCCTCATCGAGGTCGGCCGGGGGGAAACGGAGGAGGCGGACCGGCGCGCTCGAGCCAAGGTCGAGGCCGCGATGAAGCGGGTCCGGCCGGCACGGCTGCTCTTCTGGCGTCGGGGGGAGGATTTCGCGACGGTGGCCCGGGAGGTGTCGGAGGAGCGGGAGACTGCGCAGAAGGGGGGCGAAGTAGACGGCTGGTTCACCCATCCCGGGGGCGCCCTGATGGATCTCGAATCCCACGTGGCCTATACCCACATCTCCTCCCTGCGGGCGGGTGAGGTGAGCGACGTGATCCCGATGGGGGAACGGTATTACATCGTGAAGGTCCGGGAGCGGCAGGAGCTGCCGCCCCTGCCCTTCGATCGGGTCAAGGACGAGGTCCGGGCTGACGTCGTCCGCGAGCGCCACCGCGAGGTCCTGGCCCGGATGGAGCGAGAGCTGGTCAAACGGATGAATCTCGTGGTCCACGAGGACCGGGTGAGCGAGGTCCTGGCGGAGATGAGCCGCACGCGGTAACGCGAACAAAGGCGTTCGGGAGTTCGGTGGTTCGGGGCACCCACGCCACGGCGGTGGGTAGCCACCGCGGTGCCGTGGGTCCCGACCGTTCCTGAACAGCCGAACAGCCGAACTGTCGAACAGCCGAACTCTGCAAGGGGGTGACTATGGGACGGAAGGAACAGACGCTGCTCATCGCCATGGGGGCCAACGTCCTGCTGATCGGGACGAAGTTCCTCCTGGCCTCGGCCTCGGGAAGTCTGGCCTTGAAGGCCAGCGCCTGGCACTCCTTTGCCGACCTGTTCGTGTCGGCGATCGTCCTCGGGGGACTGGTGGTCGCGGCGGGCCGGCCGGGGCGGGGGACCACCCAGGCCAGTCGGATCGAGCACGGGGTGGCCCTCTTCGTGGCCATCTTCATCTTCTACATGGGCTACCGGATCTTCGCGGAGGTCGTGGGCGGCCACGAGCACGATCTGGCCAACGTGGGGTGGGTGGCCCTGGGGGCCCTGGTCACCATCGGTTTTGCCTACTTCATGGGCCGCTACAAGACCTACGTGGGGCAACAGACCAGCTCCCCCAGCCTTGTCGCCGACGGGATCCACTCGATGATGGACGTGTATAGCTCCAGCGTCGTGCTGGCGGGTCTCCTCGGCTACCTGATCGGCTTCCGGAGCCTGGACCGGGTGGCGGCAGTGGTCGTGGTGTTGTTCATCCTGTCAGCCGGCACCCACATCTTCAGCGACGCCCTGGCGGGCCTCCGGGAGGAGGGCCACCTGGAGCACCGCCTTCTCCGGCCCCTCCAGCCGTCGCGTCGTATGGTCACCATGATCGCGGCGGGTCTGGCCCTGGGCTACGTGCTATCGGGAATCTATCTTGTCGGGCCTGAGGAGGAGGCCGTCGTTCGCCGGTTCGGGCGGCGTGTCGGCGTGGGGGTGCCGCCCGGGCTCCACTACCGGCTCCCCTGGCCCATCGAGACGGTGACGAAGATCAAAGTGGCGGCCGTGCGCGCCCTCTCTCCGGCACCGCTGGAACTCCTGACGGGGGACGAGAACCTCATTGCCCTCCGGGCCACCGTGCAGTACGCGGTGAAAGACGTGGCGGGGTACCTCTTCAATGTTGGGCAACCGGAGGGACTCATCGCCGCGAATCTGGAGGCGGCGATCCGGCAGACGGTGGGGACGCGGGAGATTGACGATCTGCTGACAACAGGGCGGGCGGAGGTGGAGCGGGAGGCGGCGGCTCTCTTGCAGGAGAGTCTGGACCGGCACGGGGCTGGCGTGAACGTCCTGACCGTCCGCCTGGTCAGCGTGGCCCCCCCGGCGGAGGTGGCCGACGCCTTCCTGGACGTGGCCTCGGCCCGAGAGGACCGGGCGACCTATATCAACGAGGCGGCCGCCTACGCCAACGAGGTGGTGCCCAAGGCCCGCGGGGAGGGCGCGAAGACACTCCGGGAGGGCGAGGCCTACCGGGTCGAGAAGGTGAACGTGGCCCGCGGGGAGGCCACGCGGTTCCGGGAGAAGCTTCGGGAGTACAGCCGGGCCCGGGCGGTGACCGAGACGCGCCTCTACCTCGAGGCCGTGGAGCGGGTCCTGGCCCGGGTGAAGAAATACATCGTGAGCCCGGAGATCAAAGAGGACAGCCTGGACCTCTGGTTCGTCGGGGAGGGGACCTCCCCGGCCCAACTGCCCAAATTCCCCCCGCCCGAGGGGAACAAACCGTAAGCGTGGGAGGGAACTATGAAGCGGCGGAACGTCGTCCTGCTCATCGCGATGGCCGTCCTGATCGTGGCGGCCAATCTGGTCTTCTTTGTGGTGGACGAGACCGAGTATGCGGTGGTGACCCAGTTCGGCGAGCCGATCCGGGCCATCACGACCCCCGGCCTTCGGTGGAAATGGCCCGAGCCGGTCCAGGGGGTCCAGTTCTTCAACAACCGGCTCCTCGTCTACAACCCGGAGAAGATCGAGTTCTTGACCAGCGACAAGAAAAACATCGTCGTGGAGAACTACGTGGCCTGGCGGATCGCCGAGCCGATCCTGTTCCTCAAGAGCCTCCGGGAGCAGAGCCGCGCCGAGACCCGCCTGGCGGACGTGGTGGCCTCGGAGTTGGGGACGGCCCTGGGGCGCCAGGAGCTGTCGGCCCTGGTCACCACAGAGGCCGGCGCCATGCGCCTGCCCCAGGTCCTGGAGGAGGTCACCCGCCGGAGCGACGCCCAGACCCAGCAATACGGCATGCGCGTCGTGGACGTCCGGCTGAAGCTCCTGAATTTCCCGGAAAAGAACAAAGTGAGCGTGTTCAGCCGGATGAAGTCGGAGCGGGAGCGGCAGGCGCGGAAGTACCGGTCCGAGGGGGCCGAGGAGGCGGCCAAGATCCGGGCCGAGGCGGAGCGGGAGCAGAAGGTGATTCTCTCCGAGGCCTACATGAAAGCGGAGAAGTTGAAGGGCGAAGGGGATGCCCAGGCCATCAAGATCTACGCCGATGCCTACGGCCAGGACCCCCGGTTCTACAAGTTCCTCCGGACGCTGGAATCGTATCAGAAGTTCATGGACGAAAAGACGACCCTGATCCTCCCCGCCACCTCGGAGTTGCTCAAGTATCTCAATGAGGGGCAGGGGGCGCCCGGGGCCGTTCCTGCGCCGCGGCCGGCGGCCGCTCCCACCGCGACCTCAGAGCCCGCGTCCCCGACGTCGGGGGCACCCACAGGGTCCCCGGGTCGGGAGGTGAAGCGATGAGCGACGAGCCGCGGCAGAACGAGGAACCGCCGGACGCAGAGACTCCGAGGCGTCTCGCGGGTATCCGGCGCATGCTGGTGCCAGTTCTTCAAAGCGCCTCTCACCGTATTGCGGGGGCCATCCGGCGTCTGGCGGCGGGCCCCGGGGCCACGGCCGGCCGCGACATCCAGGCAGCCTTTGCGCACCTGTTCCGGAGCCGACACCTGGGGAAGCTCAGCCTGGCCGCCCTAACGGGGCTGTACCTCCTTTCCGGTGTCTACGTTGTGAACCCTGGCGAGGAGGCGGTGGTTCGTCGTTTCGGGCGGGTCATTCGGCCCCGCGTGGGGGAGGGCCTGCACTATCGCCTCCCGTGGCCTGTCGAACAGGCAGACAAGGTGAATGTCTCGGAGATCCGCCGCGAGGGCATCGGCGTGACCCCGCCGGAGCACGGCCTGCGGCTCCATCCCTCGGAGGAAATTCAGGTTCTCACCGGGGATGAGAACATCGTGAACCTCAAGGTGATCGTCCAGTACCGGGTGAAGGATCCGGCCGACTTTCTCCTCCGGGTGGACTACGATGCCAACCCGCTGATCCGTAACGCCATCAAGCATTCCCTCACGGCCGTTGGGGCCAGGGCGCGGGTGGATGATCTCCTCACGGTGGGTCGCACGGAACTCCAGCGGCTCGTGCAGGTCGCGGGCCAGCGGACCCTGGACGAATACCGGAGCGGCGTGCAGCTCGTGAACATCACACTGCAGGAGGTGATTCCGCCGAAAGAGGCATCCGACGCCTTCCGGGACGTGGCCAGCGCCCGGGAGGAGCGGGCCAAGGCGATCAACGACGCCCAGGGGTACCGGAACAGCATCGTGCCGGAGGCCCGGGGCAAAGCCGAACGGATGCTCCGCGAGGCGGAAGGCTACCGGGCCGACGCCGTCAACCGGGGCCGGGGGGACGCGGCCCGCTTCGCCAGCATCCTGGACGAGTATCGCCGAAGCGCCGGCGAGAACGGGGCCGAGGTGACGCTCTACCGGTACTATGTGGAGGCGATGGAGAAGATCCTCCCCCGGGTCAGGAAGTACGTCGTGGACCCCAAGGGGCGGAACGAGCGGGTGAACATCCGGGTGGTGGAGCCGCGGTGAGGGGACCGAAGGAGCAGGAATCAATGACCAATGACCGTTCGGCTGAGCTCACGACGAAGCCAATTCCCAATGGCCAATGAGGGTAGTTGAAACGAGGCGAGGGAGAGAGAGAGTGAAGAATGGTCACGGGATTGCTTGCCCGTGCGTGGTGGGATCGCCTTCGGGGGCGACTGGAACCAAGGCCCTACCCCTTCGAGCACGCGGCCCTGCTCGAGTCTCCATTGCGCCAGCTTTTCGCCAGTCCGCGGCGGGTCTTCGCCGCGCTCGACCTCAAACCCGCCGAGCGCGTGCTGGAGATCGGAGCGGGCATTGGATATTACTCACTGGAAGCTACCCGTCGCATCGGTTCCTCGGGGCGGCTGATCTGCCTCGACATTCAATGGGAAATGTTGGTAGAGGCGCGTCGCCGACTCCGTGCCGCAGGCTCTGAGAGCGCCGAGTTCGTTCAGGCCAGCGCCGAGTACCTCCCGTTCGCATCTGGCTCCTTTGACCACGTCATTCTTGTTACGGTACTCGGTGAAATCCCTGATCGCTCGCAGACGCTTCGAGAGATTCGCCGTGTCCTTCGGCCGGGTGGGCGCTTGTCCGTGTCCGAGCAGTTGCCCGATCCCGACTTCGTCGCACCCGATACCCTGCGGCGCCAGCTCCGCGCGGCCGGCTTCGTCGAGGAAGCCACTCGGAAACAGTTTCCGCTGGCCTATACCTCTACCTGGCACGTGGGCAAGTAGGGGGCACACGAAGCCCGATTCTGCCAGAACGAAATCAGTATGATGAGGTGGCTGCTGACAATGGAGGTATCCGATGGCGCAAGTAACCAAGACCGAGCAAAAGCGCAGGATCCGCGCTGCCCGTTCCCGGAGACGGGCGGTCGTCTTTGGCGCGCTTGCAGTCGTTGTTCTCGGCCTGGCCGGGTATCTCCTGTGGCGGGCCTTTGCACCGGTCCCCACCGCGGCCGCTGACGTCCGGATCCAGACGACCATGGAGGGCTTCACCCCTCCGGTCATCCGGGCCAAGGTGGGGCAACCCATCACAATCCAATTGGTGAATCGGGATAGCCAGTTCCACTCCGACGGTGGGGGTTGGCATCAATTTGCCATTGAGGAGTTGGGCGTCAACGCCAAGGTGGGGCCGGAAAGCACCCAGCTTGTCACGTTTACGCCAACGCGCGAGGGGACGTACGAGTTTTACTGCGACGTGTGCTGCGGGGGCAAGGAGAGCCCGTCCATGCGCGGGAAGCTGGAGGTTTCGGCGTGATCCGACAGTGGCGGACCACACTCCGATCAGCCGGCATCGGACTGGGCCTCCTTGGCGGCCTCGCCCTCGCCGCCTATCTCGCCGGCCTGCCCGGGAGATCTCGTTTCGCGGGGACCATGCTCACCACGCCGGCGGCCACGTTGCCCACGGTCGTGGTGGCGGCCCTGGTGGACGCCATCAACCCCTGCGCCTTCACGCTGCTGCTGATCTTCATCGCCAGCGTCACGGCCTTCCTCCAGACGATCCAGGGCAAATCGCTGCAGGAGACACGATCCGTCCTGTACCGGTACGGCGCCGTCTACATCGGTGCCATCTTCTTTACGTACCTGATCCTGGGCCTGGGATTTCTCAAGGTCTCGTCCTTTTTCGCCGGGAACCATCTCGGCTCGCGACTCGCGGCTCTCGTGGCTGTGCTGTTGGGTCTCTGGATGGTGAAGGATGCGCTGCTGCCCGAACTCGGGCTACGTCTCCAGGCACCGAAGCGGGTGGGAGTTTGGGTCCAGCAGTTGGCCCGGCAGGCATCCATGTCTGCCATGGTGGGGCTCGGCGTTCTGGTGGGCCTGTGCACGGTCCCCTGCAGCGGCGCCGTGTACCTCTCCGTCCTGGCGATGCTCTCCCTCCAGGCGACCTTCCTCCGGGCGTTCGCCTATCTCATCCTTTACAACGCCCTCTTCGTGTTGCCGCTGGGAGTCATCCTCGTTGCCGCCTCAGCCCGTCCGACCCTGAACCGGCTGGCCCGCTGGAACCTGCACCACCGGGAAGGTCTCCGCCTCGGCATGGGGCTGGGGGTGTGCGCCCTCGGGCTGATCATCCTGGCCACTGTCTGATCGGCGTCAGCCGCAGCCGCAGGGGGGCCGGTTCCGGCTTCTTCGATGATCTCGCATGACAAACTGTCAATCGGTTGGGCGGTCAAGGGTCAAAGGATCACGGGGCTTCCACAGATTCTGCTCCACGTCAGGAACTCGTGGCCGATAGGGGGCTTCAGGCATAGCCCCGGCGGACGGCCAACTCGGCGGAGCATTTCGGCCTTCGACGCATTTGTCGGAACGCCGCCGTCTCTGTGTGTCAAAAGCCTCAGGTCATCATAGTTGCCCGACTGTTCGAATTGTAGTTTGAGAATATGCCTTCAGCAGTTACAATGACTTGCACGACGCAAACAAATACGGGTAACCCTGGCATGCCCATTGCTTCAAAAAGGCGAGATCTGTTGCCTTAGTACCTCTATGAGTATCGCTATGAATCGCCGACCGTGGATGAGAAGCTGGTGGTGGCAGGCCGCCGGGATAATGACGGCGGTGCTGATCCTCGCAGTCGGCTTCTGCCTCATCCACGTTGATCACCATGTCGGTGCAGACCAAGGAATGTGCCCGGATCCGTGCGCCATGATGATGTCTTCGCTCGCCATGGTACTGCTTGCCGGGCCCCTCGTGAGCCGCTACTCCCCATTTGATCCATTTCGCTCTGTCTATGCGGTGTCGCTCGCCCTCCTGGATCCCCCTCCAAAAGCCCCCTCACTCGCCTAGCCGTTCCACATTCGATTTGACATTCTGAGATAGCCCAGGCAGCAGGACTATCCGACCGAGGACCGCGGCCGGTCGTTGCTCGCGCGGCCCACCCTCGTGCCGCAGAGATCGTACGACCGGTCCCTCGCCTCCCTATGTGAGGTGGCGGCCATGGGAGAGCACTATGACCGATAACAAGGTGGACACGACCGGGGCATCCGCACGGAGCCGCGGCAACATCAGCCGCTGGTCCATCGAGCACCCCTACATCGTCATCGCCTTCTACCTGGGCGTGGCGCTGCTCTCGGTGCTGGTGATCTTCTTCCAGATGCCCCGGCGCATGATGCCCTACGTGGAGAGCCCCATGGTCGGCATCGTCTCCATGATGCCGGGCCTCTCGGCCGAGGAGATGGAAACCTACTTCTCCAAGCCGATCGAGGAGCGGATGGTGGACCTGAAGAACGTCCACTTCGTCCGCTCCACCTCCCAGGAGGGGTTCTCCATCGTCTCGGTGGAGTTCTGGTACGGCACGGACATGAAGAAGGCGCTGTTCGACGTGCAGTCCCTGATGAACGTTGTCCAGGCCGACCTGCCGATGACGGGGGCCAACCTGAAACCCTCCTGGGTGCTGCCCATTGATCCGCTGAACATCCCGGTCCTGTCGCTGGCGGTCACGGGAGAGGGCTACGACCCGGTCCAGCTTCGCACCCTGGTGGAGAACGAGGTGGTCAACCGCCTCAAGGTCGTGAAGGACGTCCAGTCGGTGGTGCCCTTCGGCGGCCAGAAGCTTCAGATGCAGGTGGTGGTGGACCGGGAGCGGCTGGCCGCCTACAAGATGAGCCTGCTGGACCTGAAGAACATGCTGGACATGCAGAACCAATCGCGTCCGGCGGGGACCCTGACCTTCCAGGACCGTGAGATCCTGGTCCGGAGTGATACCCGCGCCCGCACGCCGGAGGAGGTCGCGGCGTACCCCATCGCCAGCATGGACGGGCGGACAGTCTACTTTCGCGACGTGGCGGAGGTGATGAATGCCCCGCGAGAGCAGCGGAGCCTGTACCGCTTCAACGGAAAGGAGGCGGTGGAGGTCTCCATCATCCAGCAGCCCGATGCCAGCTCGGTCCGCGTGATCGAGGGGGTCAAGGCCAAGCTCAAGGAGATCCAGCAGGACTTCCCGCGCCTGAAGTTCGACGTCGCGTACGACAACGCGACGTTCGTGGGCTTCCTGATGAAGAACATGGTGGAAGAGCTGGTGATCGCCGTGCTCCTCACGGGCGTGGTGGTGCTCTTCTTCTTGGGGAACGTGCGGGGCACCCTCATCTCGGTCATCACCATCCCGATCTCGCTGGGGATGGCCCTGCTGGCCATGGTGCCCTTCGGGATGACCCTCAACAGCTCCACACTCATCGGCCTCCTGCTTTCCATCGGGCGGCTGGTGGATGACTCGATCATTGACATCCACTCCATCGAGCGCCACCTCCGCATGGGGAAGTCCCCCAAGGACGCCGCGGTGGACGGCATCACGGAAGTGCGGCTGGCGGTGCTGGCCATTACCTTCATGCTGTGCGTGGCGCTCCTGCCGCTGGCCTTCTCCGGCGGGATCGTCCAGTACATGTTCGAGGGGATCGTGTGGCCCATCATCTTCGGGCTGCTGGCCTCGGCGCTGGTCTCCTTCACCTTGACTGCGGTCCTCGCCGCCAACCTCTTTGCCCCGCACCGCGACGGCGAGGCGGAGCAACCCTCGTGGGTCCAGCGCCGGCTGCTGGATCCCTGCCAGCGATTCCTGGACCGGCTGGAGGTCCGCTACCGGGAAAGTCTCGCCTGGTCCATCCGGAACCGGTTCGTCGTGTTCGCCGGGGCCGTGGCCGTCATCCTGGTCGGCGTGGCGCTGTACCCCCGCATCGGTAGCGAGATGATGCCGCTGGCGGACGTCTCGCAGGCATACGCCCAGTTGGAGGCGACGCCGGGGGCCTCCTTCGCCCGGACCTCGGAGATCGCGGCCCAAGTCGAGCGGATCCTCAGGAAGCAGCCGGAGGTGCTCAAGGTCTCCTCGGAGGTCGGGTTCGAGCCCGGCGGGACCTACTTCACCGGCTACAGCATGGGGGCCACCAACGCCGCCTCGATCATGATCACCCTGGTGGACTCGTCCCAACGAAAGCGGGATATCTGGCAGGTCATTGACGGCGTGCGGGACGAGGCCGTCCGCACCATCCCGGGGATCCGGCGGCTTGCCATCAAGGAGATGGGCGCCGACGTCATGGCGTCAAGCGCGGCTCCCATCCAGGTGATCCTCTTCGGTCCCGACCTGGAGAAGCTCCATGAGCTGGGGGAACAGACCAGGAAGCTGGCGGAGGAGATTCCCGGCTTTTACCAGGTGACGACCTCGTGGGCCCAGACCCTCCCCCAGCTCCACGTGGTCGTGGACCGGGCTCGCGCCCAGGAGATCGGGCTCACCGTGCAGGACGTGGCGGACCAGGCCTACTACGCCCTCAAGGGCGGCCTGACCAACGAGTTCTATCGCCTGGACAACAAGCGGCAATTCACCATCCTGCTCCGCTATCGCGGCGACCAGCGCCGGGACCGGACCGACCTGGAGCAGGTCAAGATCGTGGGAAAGAAGGGGGAGGTGGTGCCGCTCCGGTCCGTGGCGACGGTCGAGGAGCGGCGCGGCCCGACCCTGATCGAACACGACAACTTCCGCCGGGTCATCTCCGTGCTTGGCTACTACCGGAAGGGAGGCCCGCCCAGCATGGATCTGTCCATGGCCCTCCTCATGGCCGCCCACGAGAAGATCAAGTTCCCGCCGGGATACGGGATCGAGCTGCGCGGGGATATGACCCAGATGGAGGAATCGTTCCAGCGCCTCCTCCGCGGGCTCTACCTGGCCGTCATCTTCATGTTCCTGCTCTTGGTGGCCCAGTTCCGGGGCCTGATCGAGCCCTTCAACATGATCTTCTCGCTGTCGCTGATGCTGACGGGCATCCTGGGGGGGCTGCTCTTGGCCGGCCAGACCTTCTCCACCGTCTCGATCCTGGCCGTCGTCATCCTGGCCGGGATGATGATGACCGTGGCCGTGCTGATGATTGACCTCGTCCTGCGCCTGCGGGCCCAGGGGATGCCCCGGGACGAGGCGATCCTCACGGCCGGGCCCATCCGGCTGCGGCCCATCCTCATGACCTCGCTGATCAGCATCGTGGTGCTGATCCCCGTGGCCTTCTTCCCGCGCACGGGCATTGACGCGTATGCGCCGCTGGCCACGGTGGTCATTGGCGGGCTCACCATGGGGACGCTGCTCGCCCTCTTCGTGGTGCCGGTCCTGCACACCTATACCGATGACCTCACGAATCTGGCCCGGGCGGCCCTGCGCCGCCTGCTGAAGCGAAAGGAGGCCACGGCATGAGCCCGCGTGTGCGGTATCTCTCCACCAGCCTGGCACTCCTGGCCGTGGGCCTCGGCTATGCCCTGATCCAGGGGCGGGTCGGGCGCCTGGCGCTTCCTCCGCCAGCGCGGGCTGAGGCCGCGCGTCCTGCGCCCCTCGCGCCGGCGCCACCGGCGGCCCGCCAGATTCTCGACCGTGGCACCGTCCTCTCCCTGACATCGGACCAGATGGATCGTCTCGAGACGCTCGACCAACAGTGGAGAAGGGAGTTGGCAAAGCTGGAGACCGCGCTCACGGCGGCCGAACAGGAGCTCTCCCGGTTCATGCGGGACGCGCAGGCGGGTGGCAAGACGAACCTTCAGGAGATCCAACGCCGGTCGGCGGAGTTCAGGGACCGGAGCGCCGCCCTCAGGGAGCGCCGCCAGATCCATGCAGAGATGGCGGCGCGCCTCCTGACCGAGACCCAGCGCCGCGTACTTGCCCAGGCACCCTCATCCCAAACCCCCGGAGGCGACCGATGATGACGATGAAGAAGTTTGCCGTTCTCGTGGTTGTCGCGGCAGCCGGCGTATGGGCCTACTACGCCAATGTGGCTTCGGGCCGCCCCACCATGGACACGAACATGCGTGTGACGTCCGGCAACACCCCGTTCCCGGTGACGCTGGCCCAGGTCGAGCGAGGCCCCGTGTCGGGCAACGTGGTGTACACGGGCACCGTGCAGGCGTTCACCGAGGAGGATGTGTACCCGCGCGTCACCGGGCGGATCGTGGAGATGCCGGTGTACCCGGGCGACGCCATCCGTCCCGGCCAGGTGGTGGCGCGCCTGGACGATGTGGAGCTGTCTTCCCGGGTCCGGGAGGCCGAGGCGATGCTGGCCACGTCCCGGGCCAACCAGGCCCAGATGGAGGCGGACGCCGTGGCCGCCCATCACGGGATCATCCAGATGGAGCGGGAGCTGGCCATGGTGGAATCGGAGGCCACCTACTGGCGCGGGGTGATCGCGCGCACCGAGCGGCTCTTCAACTCGGGCGCGGTCTCGCGCCAGGAATACGAGAACGACCGCTCCATGGCGGCCTCTATCGAGGCCAAGCGCGAGGCCGCCCGCGCCAAGCTGGAGCAGGCCCGCGCCATGGAGGCGTCGGCCCGGAAGAAGCTTTCCGCGGCCGGATCCATGATCGCCCAGGGCGAGGCTGCCCTTCGCACGGCGGAGGTCGTGCGGGGGTACGTGAACATCGTTTCGCCGACCACGGGGTACGTCGTCAAGCGACAAGTGGCTCCCGGCGTGCTGGTGCAGCCCGGGATGGCCATCCTGAAGATCGCGCAGATTGACAAGGTTCGCCTGCAGGCCAACGTCGGGGAGAGGGACCTGCCGTTGGTCCGGGTCGGGTCGCCGGTGATGGTGGCGACCACCGGGAACGGCCATCCGCCGTTCAGGGCCCGGGTCACCTCGGTGTTCCCATTCGTGGACCAGGGAGCGCGCACCGGCGTCGTCGAGGCGGTGGTGGAGAACAACGGGCGCCGGCTCTTGCCGGGGCAGTACGTGCAGATGCAGTTCGTGACCGGCGAGCGCGCCGATGCGTTGAGCGTTCCGCGAGGGGCGGTTGCCCGGATGGGCGGGAAGGCCACCGTCTGGGTGGTCAAGGACAGCCGGGTGGAGCCGCGAGAGGTGGTCACCGGGCTGGAGAATCCGGAGCGGGTGGAGATCATGACAGGGCTCGCTGGCGATGAGCGAGTCGTCGCCCGGGGTCACGAGGGGCTCTACGCGGGGGCCCACGTCAGCGATGTGGGAGGTTCGGTGCCGGCGCGCCAAGAACGCGATGTCAACCAGGCGATGCCTGAGATGAAAGATGCCGGGAGAGCGGAAAAACCGGCCGCACCCGTGCCGGTCCAGCCCGAACCAGTCAAGAAATCAAAGGAGAACCCGCATGGCGGTCACGGAGGATAGGCTCGTTCACCGCTCCAGGCACAGCATCACCCTCCTGGTGGCGGGATTGCTGCTCTGGGGAGCGCGCGTCGAGGCCCAGGCGCTGCCGAAAATCGAAGGGCCGTTGACCATGGAGCAGGCCGTGGTCCTGTCCCTGGAGCACAGCCGCAAGGTCAAGGCCTCGGGCGCCGACCAGCGGGTCATGGCCTCGATGCGGGGTGAGGCGTTCGCGGGCTTCCTGCCCCAGGTCTCGGCGAACGGCTACCTGGTCAACCAGAACATGCGGCCCAATGTCTACTTCTCGGCCGGGGAGAGCATGGCGCGGAACTTCCAGCTCTTCGGGACGAACCGCGCGCAGGACCTGAACCTCACCGCCATGTGGCCGATCTTCTCCGGGGGCCGGACCTACTACGGGTACAAGGCGGCCAGCGCCCGGGCCGAATCAGCGACCCAGATGCTCCGGGGGACCGAGGTGGAGGTGGCGATGCAGGCCCGCCTGGACTACATCGCTTCGGTACGAGAGCAAGAGAACGCTCGAGTCACGGGAGAGCTGCTGCGGCAGACGGAAGAACGCGTGCGCGTGACCCGCGAGGAGTTCGAGGCCGGCCGGGTGGCGCGGTTCAACGTCCTGCGGGACGAGGCCGAGCTGGCGAACGTGATCCAGATGGATACCATGGCCCGGAACCGGGCCGAGCTCGCTCTGATCGCCCTGAAGACCACGCTGGGGGTGGATCTGGCGTCGCCGATCACCGCCGCCGAGCCGCTGCAGTACAGCCAGACCACGATATCAGTGGAGGAGGGGATCCGGCAGGCGGTGGAATCCCACCCGGACGTGCAATCTGCCGGCAAGCAGTTCGAGGCGGCCGAAGCGGAGGTCCGGGCGGCGCTGGGGCGCTACTTGCCCGAGGTCTCCGCCACCTGGATGTACGACTGGCAGCGCATGCGGAATCGCGACGAGCCCTTCGAGAGGCCCGAGGGATACTCGGCCGGCCTCGTGCTGACCATCCCGCTCTTCGACGGATTCATGCGCGAGAACGCCGTGGCCACGGCCCGGGCCAGGCGGGACAAGGCCCGGGAACTCCTCGTGCAGGCACGGCAGCAGGTGGCCAAAGAGGTGAATCAGGCGGCGCTGATGCTGGTGGCGGCCGACAAGAACGTGGACGCGAGTCGGAAGGGACTGCAGCAGGCCGAGGAGCAGTTCCGGATCGCACAGGAACGCTTCGGAAGCGGGCGGGGGATCCAGCTCGAGGTCCTGGATGCGCAGTCCACGTTGACCCGCGCGGATTTCAATGTCGTGGGGGCCCTGGCGGACCACCATTCCGCCCTGGCCATGTGGTTGAAGGCCACCGGCCGCGTCCGCTAGTGGTGGATTGGTCGATTCGTCAATTGGTCAAATAGTCAGAACTCTTCGCGCGCCTTTACCAATCGACAACTCGACAAGTTGACCAGTTGACAGGCGTCAGCGGACGCGGTGGCCCCCTTCGACCACGACCTTGCCGTTCTTGACCACCGTCTCCACGAGGTTCACGCCGAAGTGGTAGCACAGGTGCTCGTGGTTGGGGGCATCCAGCACCAGGATGTCGGCCTGCTTGCCGACCTCCAGGCTGCCGGCGCAGTCCTCCTCGCCGATGGCCCAGGCAGCGTTGACGGTCGCGGCGGTGATCGCCTCGGCGGGCAGCATCCGCATCTGGGTGCAAGCCAGGTTCAGGATGAGAGGCAGGGACTCGGTCATGCAGGAGCCGGGGTTGAAATCCGTGGCCAGGGCCACGGGGACCCCGGCGGCGATCATGTCCCGGGCCCGGGCATACCGCTGCATGTGGAGGAAGTAGGGGGTCCCCGGCAGGAGGACCGCGATGACCCCGGCCGCGGCCATCTGGCGGATACCGTCGTCGTTGGCGAACAGCAGGTGATCGGCGGTTCGGGCGTTGATCCGGGCGGCCATTGCCGCGCCGCCCAGGTCCGTCAGCTCGTCGGCATGGACCCGCGCTTCGAGGCCAAGGTCAGCCGCGGCGCGGCAGATCCGCTCTGACTGCTCCACGGAGAAGACCCCCGTCTCGCAGAAGACGTCGCAGAATCGGGCCAGCTTCCGCGCCGCCACCTCGGGAATCATCCGAGTGATGAGGAGGTCCACGTAGGCCTCGGGGTTCTGGCGAAGTTCTGGCGGGATCTCGTGGGCGCCCATGAACGTCGGGATCACCGTCACCGGCCCTTCCTCGTTCAGCTCCCCGATCACCTCCAGCATCTTCAGCTCGGTCTCCACGTCCAGCCCGTACCCGCTCTTGGCCTCCACCGTCGTGGTCCCTAGCGCCAGCATCCGGTCGAGAGACTTGCGGGCCGCAGCCTTCAATTCCTGCTTGCTGGCCTTGCGGGTGGCGGCCACCGTGGCGTTGATCCCGCCGCCGGCCGCGGCGATCTCCAGGTAGGTCTTGCCCTGGATGCGCATACGGAACTCGTTCTCACGGGTGCCCGCGAAGACGAGGTGCGTGTGCGGGTCCACCAGCCCGGGCAAGACGGTCTTGCCGTAGGCGTCGATGAGCCTGGAGAAGGCCATGGGTCTGACGGAGGTGAGCAGATCGGCGGTCGGGCCCACCCAGACGATCTTGCCCCGGCGGGCGGCCAGGGCGCCCTGCCGGACGATCGTCAGGTTCCGCATCTCGTCGCCGCGCCGCGGCCGGATGGAGTTCCCCCGCAGGGTGACCAGTTCCGCTGCCCCCTCGATGATCAGGTCGGCCTGGATCATGGCGCATCTCCCGGAAACCGGAAATTGGAAAATGGAAAATGGAAACCGGAAATTGGGATTGGCGCGTCAGCGTCCGGGAGTCGTGCCGCTTCTCAATTTCCAGTTTCCAACTTCCAGTTTCCGTCTATCTGTCTCCTGGAAACCGGAAACCGGAAATTGGAAAATGGCCGGACAAGAATCCCTGCATCGAACGCTTCAGTCGATTTCCAGTTTCCAACTTCCAGTTTCCGTCTATTCCGTCAGCATCGGGAGCCTGACGCCCTTCTGCTTCGCCGCGGCGATGGCCTCGGGATAGCCGGCGTCCGCGTGCCGCATGATGCCCGTACCGGGATCCGTGGTCAGGACCCGCTGGAGGCGAAGCTCGGCATCAGGTGTGCCATCGGCGACGACCACCATGCCGGCGTGGATGGAGTAGCCGATGCCGACCCCGCCGCCGTGGTGGACAGAGACCCAGGAGGCGCCGGCGGCCGTGTTGAGCAGGGCGTTCAGGATGGGCCAGTCGGCGATGGCATCGCTTCCGTCCCGCATGGCCTCGGTCTCGCGGTTGGGCGACGCCACCGAGCCGGCGTCCAGATGGTCGCGGCCGAAGACCACGGGGGCCGTGAGTTGACCCGACTTCACCATCCGATTCACCAGCATGCCCAGGCGGTCCCGCTCGCCGTAGCCCAGCCAGCAGATCCGGGCGGGCAGCCCCTGGAATTGGACCTTCTCCCGCGCCAGGCTGATCCAGCGGGTGAGAGAGGCGTCGTCCTTGAACTCGCGCAGAACCACCTCGTCAATCCGGGCGATGTCGGCCGGGTCGCCCGACAGGACGGCCCAGCGGAATGGACCGCGCCCGGTGCAGAACAGCGGGCGGATGAAGGCGGGGACAAAACCGGGGAAGTCGAAGGCGTTCTTCACGCCTCGCGCCATGGCCTGGGCCCGGATGTTGTTGCCGTAGTCGAACACCATCACCCCGCGTTTCCGGAACTCCAGCATGGTCTGGACGTGCAGGGCCATGGAGTCCATGGCGCGATTGATGTACTCCTGGGGGTTCTTGACCCGGAAGTCGCGCGCCTGCTGCAACGTCAGCCCGGCGGGGACGTAGCCGTTCAGGGCGTCGTGGGCCGACGTCTGGTCGGTCATGAGGTCGGGCAGGACGCCGCGCCGGAGGATCTCGGGATGCACCTCGGCGGCGTTTCCGACCAGGCCGATGGATTTCGGGAGGCCCTGCCGCTTGGCGGTCAGGGCGAGATCCAGCGCCTCGTCCAGGTTCGCCGTCATGACCTCGCAATAGCCGGTCTTGACCCGCTTCTCGATCCGCTTGGGATCCACCTCCACTGCGAGGATCACGCCGTCGTTCATGGTGACGGCCAGGGGCTGGGCCCCGCCCATCCCGCCCAGGCCCGCGGTCAGCACGAAGCGGCCCTTCAGGGTGCCGCCGAAGTACTTGCGGCCCGCGGCGGCGAAGGTCTCGTAGGTGCCCTGGAGGATGCCCTGGGTGCCGATGTAGATCCAACTGCCGGCCGTCATCTGGCCATACATGGTGAGGCCCAGCTCCTCCAACTCGCGGAACTTCTCCCAGTTGCCCCAGGCCGGGACCAGCATGGCATTGCTGATCAGGACGCGGGGCGCGAAGGCGTGGGTCCGGAAGATCCCCACGGGCTTGCCGGACTGAACCAGCAGGGTCTCGTCGTTTTCCAGGACCTTGAGGCTCGCGACGATCTTGTAGTAGCACTCCCAGTTCCGGGCGGCCTTCCCGGTGCCGCCGTACACCACCAGGTCCTGCGGCCGCTCACCCACCTCGGGATCGAGGTTGTTCATGAGCATGCGCATGGCCGCCTCCTGGTGCCAGCCCTTGCAGGAGAGGGCCGAGCCCCGCGGGGCGCGGATTGGATTTTGTGGTGGTTGATTTTCAAACATGTCGAAGTCCCCTTGAATGAACCGCCAATGACCCAGTTCTGGTGGGGAAAGGGCTCCAATATCATCCGCAGATTACGCAGACCCCCCTCCCCCTCCCTCCCCCTCAGAGGGGGGAGGGGCCGGGTGAGGGTGAAATCTGGCTCATCTGCGAAATCTGCGGATAAAGTATATCCCCGAGGCTCTGTGGATGCAATCAGGCCTCGGGGCGCTGGATCCACCCGATGTCGATGCAGACGCGGGAGCGGGGAGTTGGGGTCGTCGGTGGTATGCGCCACACCCTCCGCTGGATCTCCGGCTTGACAGATATACGTCCTAACCTCAACTGGCGCGGTCGGCCAACGCGAACGCGCCCACAGGCCAACTCGCGGGTCGGGTCCGCCCAGCGCCGACTCCGGGCGCCCCATCGTTGGTCCGCCTTTTCCCTTGACATTGCCCACCGGGCCGCCGGATACTCCACCATAGCGTATCCGTGGGGGCCTCGGCGGCCGCGAAAGGCAGCTTCTTGTCACTCACCGACCATCACCACCTGACCTTTGCTGGGCGCCTCAGAATAGGAGCCTCATGAACACCGTCAGGGTCGAGCTGGATGAAAGCCTGGCGGCGCTCCTGCACCAGACGAATCAGTCCGCACAAGATGCCGCGCGCGAAATGATTGTCCTGGAGCTCTACCGCCGTGGTGTCATCTCCAGCGGCAGGGCAGGCGAGTTCTTGGGTCGCTCGCGCGTGGACTTCATCCAGTACGCTTCCCACCTGGGGATCCCGCTCTTCGCGGCCACCGTTGATGAGTGGGCGGCAGAGAAAGCCACGATCGAGTCCCTGTGAGCGTCGTCGTCAGCGACGCGAGCGCGCTGATCGCCCTCGAGCACATCGGCCAGCTCGCGCTCCTGGAGCGGCTCTTTGCCACGGTGCTCATCCCGCCCGCCGTGGCGCGAGAGACCGCGGCCGGCGCGACGCGGCCCACATGGATTCACGAGCGGCCGCTCGCACAACCCCTCGGCTCTCAGGTGTTGCGTGCCTCTCTTGGGCCAGGAGAGAGCGAAGCCATCAGTCTCGCACTGGAAACCCACGCCGATCTCCTGATAGTCGACGATCGTCCGGCGCGACGCCTCGCGCAGGCCCTCGGCATCCCGATCATCGGAACCCTCGGAGTCCTCTTCGCCGCCAAGCGGAAAGGCATCATCACCGCCGTGCGCCCACACATTGATGCTCTTCTCGCGGCCGATTTCCGGGCGGCGCCCGACCTCGTCGAGCGCATCCTCACCGACGCTGGCGAGAGCGAGTAGGTGATGGCGATAGGTGAGGGTGATGGTGAGGTGAGGCGGGCGCCCCTCACCCCGCGTGACCGCGGGCTGGCGGCGGCAAAAGGCGCGGCCGGGAGGCACCCGTCTCGACGGGAGTGCTCAGCATCCCGCAGGAGGCTGGAGGAGGGCGGCCGCGATTAAACCGAGTCAACTTGGGGACCAACGTATTCCCAAGAATTGCCTGTTGACACAATTCGGGGCGGGTGCTACAAGAAACCATCACCGCCCCCGGTAGCTTCGGCGAAAGGGCGCAGGGCCGTTCCGAAAGGGACGGCCCTTGCATTTTCGGGAGTCGGAAGCATCAAGTACTTCACGGCAAAGATCTTGCCGCGTCCCAGTGACCCCGACCAGCCCACGCGCCAGGAGACCTATCGGATCGTCATCAACGAACTCAAGAAACCAGTGGGCATCCTCAATCCACAGGAGAGACCCTGCCGAGTTCTTCAAGCTCACGCCACCTTCGATCGGCACGTTCGCCCGTCGGCATTGGCAAAGAGCCAATTCCCACCCACGTTGCAGGACGGCCAGGGCACGTTCTCGAAGCCGGCGTCCTGGTGACAGATCCATGACGCCACGGCGTCTCCGCTTGCCTGCTGGAGGTCGGGGCGCTAGCGCAGGGGCTCTACGGCGCGGCACTCAGGGAATGGCGAGCAGCCCCAGAGCGGCTGGCCGACGCGCGCACCGCTTTAGGCGGTGCGAAGAAGGATGGCGGGAACGGTGTGCCTGGGCGTAGCGTGGCCGTGTGAGAATATGACGTGTTTGGCCACGAAGTAGGCGGGAGGCGCCGCATGGGTCCGCTCCGTCGGGTTCCCATGACGCTCGGTTCGGACCGCGCGCAAGGATAGTTGGGAAGCAACGTCCCGGATGATATGGCCAAGCTCACTTTGGAGGGAGCGTATGAATCTAGCAGGTCAACCCGAAGCGGCAGATTTCAACAGTCTTGGGTCGTTCTGGATGATCACCGTGGGATTGGGGTTAGGTTTGGGGACTGGCAGGCCCTCTTGCTTCAAGACCGAGATATGATCTTCCATCGCCCACTTAGCCTGATATAGGCAATCCTCCACGGAGTGACCGACCCCCGTAAATCCCTCGAGATCTGGAGAGTAAAAGCCGAAGAAATCGGGATCCTCTGTTGCCTCGATGATCAGGGAATACTTCAGGTCAATCATTGCCCTCTTCCGCTTTCAGGCCGGCCGCCTTCAGAATGGCCTGGCACGTACCGGTTGGGACTTCTTTCGAGCCATGATAGTCAACGCGGATGATCTTGTCCAGTCCGGGCTTTCGATAGTACCTTACCGATCCCTTCTCTCGGACGAGGCGGAAACCGTTTCGCTCCAGGAGTCGAACGAGCTCACTAAATCGCACGACCGATCTCCTGAGAAACGCCAGGCAGGAATGTCCTTCACCGGATGCAGCCCGGGAGGTGAGGTGAGGTGATAGGGACTTCCTTTTCGGGCGCGCGCGCCGTCGGACCGCCGGCCGGGAGGCGAGCCCGCCGGAGCTGGGCCGACCGGCCCGGCCCGACCTCTGGCCGCCAGCCGCAGGCCTCCCTGGTCGCCTGCCAAAGTCAGGGTGGAATATCTGGCGCACCGGCGCCGGCTGTCAAGGGCAAACATGGGCGCCCGGGACCGCCGCCGGGCAGACCCCAGCCGACACCGGAGCCAAGGGCGGGCCAGGTCCGGGGACCGATCGCGCCGGGCACTAAAGGCTGTGTGATTACGCGGCGACGACTCGTTGCCGAGAGGACGGCAACGGGTACCCCGCGACGGGCGGGCTGTGGGCTGGGGTGGGCCAGAGCCCGAGATGCGCGAGGAGCTTCTCAATGACCTCGGGCTGCTCGATAAAGGCGATGATCCGCATGGCTCCGTTGCAGCGGGGACACACCAGCGGGTCCACCTCGTAGAATCGCTACGCCCCCGTGACCATCTCTGCTCCCGCAGTGGCGGCGGATGATCCAACACGGAGTGCCAATCGAGGGCTATGGGTATGGTGGCATGCGAGCTCCCAGGGTTAGGCAGGCCTACGAAGGCCATATCCGTCTTGCGCGGTACGCTGGACGAAAGCAGTTGGCAGGCGCACGTGAAGGCCGCACACCCTCTGAGCGTTCACCCCCATCACGCCCGACGCGCCGAGAGCAGCCGAACCAGATTCTCGTGCGTCATGAGAGCTGGATCGGCGCTCGGCTCGAGGAACGGACGGATGTCGGCCACAGCCTGCCCCCAGGCTACCGTGGCCAACCGCTTGCGGATAACCTCCCGCCACGTGTCTTCCGACAAGGGTCTCCTCTGCCAGCCCGTCTGCCGAAGGGCATTGTTGAGCAGCGTCAGATTCGGTGACGGCCAGTCGGGATCGCTCAGATACCACAGGAGGTCGTAGAGGTCGCGCCCCTTGGTGTGGGGGCGCTGGAGGATAGCATGCAGCTTGCCCGCCAGGAGGGAGGCACGGTCGTGGTGCTGCAATTGCAGCACGACGTGCCGGCGCACGACGGTCGTCGCCAGGCCCGCGCCGGCAGGCGGATTGGTGTCCACCTCGAGCTTGACGGCGAGCACCTCATCTCGGCGCAGCGACAACTCCAAAGGTTTCTTTCATAGCGTCTGATACTCTTGCGCCTCAGCGCGGGCCAGGTCGGCAACCAGAGCCGCCGCACGTCGGAGCTTGGGATGACCAAGGGATTCGGCCAGGCTCGCCAAGCCGATCACGTTCAGGCGATCCAGGTTCTGGAGGCGCAGCTCCTGCACGTACTGGGGCGCGTCTCCCCCGGGATGCAGATGGATGAGGTCGAGCAGCGCCTTCTCCGGCGTCGCGACAAAGGCCTGTTGCCCGCCGCCGAGATCCGCGAGGGAGTATCCGGCGAACAGCGCCGTCGCGATATGGCGGTACTGAAACGTGCCAGCCGTCGTCTGCCAGCGGGCGGGCCGCCTCGTCGTGACGCAGGTCGTCACCGGAACGCCCTCCGGAATCAGGCCATGGAATGCCAGCGCTGACTGGCAACTGACGTAGGAGCCACGTACGAGGCGGTTGGCAATTACGAATGGGTGGGGCTCCACCTTCCGGAAAGGGGGGGCCAGCGCGTACACGCCGCGGCGGAATTGCTGGATGCGCCCGGCCGCCACCCAGCGCGACAGTTGCCGACGCACGTCTCGGATGTCTACCTCGCCGGCCAACAGCAAGCCGGTTTCAAAGACCGGCTCATCCGCCACCAGCTCGACCAGACGCCTGAATTCCATACAGATAAGATACCAGTAATGGCAATATAATGCAACGGTTTGTCTCAGATCAAGGAATGGACGCCCTTCAGACGGCTGGACCCCCACCTAGCAACCGGAGGCCCCAGGGGCAGGGCCGAGCGCGGATGTCAGGGCAGTACCCGGCTCGCGGCTCTCGGCTCTCAAGTCTCCGCCCGCTGGATCCAGCCGATGCCGAAGCACACGAGGGCGGCGCCGAAGAACTGCACGGGGGCCAGGTGTTCGCGGAAGACCAGCCAGCCGAGGAAGGCAGCCACCACGACCTCCCAGGTGGCGATGATGCTCGCCTGGCTTGCCGGCAGGTCGCGCAGGCCGATCGTGTACAACGCATACCCACCCAGGCTGGGAACCAGGGCCAGTCCCAGGATCCAGAGCCAGGCGATGGCGGGGTAGCGGAGTGCCGGGAGCAATCGCGGTCCGCTCAGGACCGCCAGGAACAGGCTACCCGCCGCGAAGGCGTAAAGGACAACGGTCCAAGGTTGGTAACGCGCTAGGGCGCGCTTGCCAAAAATGCTGTAGGTCGCGGCGGTGATCCCTGCCAGAACTCCGAAAAGAATCCCGCGCAGGTTCAACCGAAGCCAGTCCGCCTGATGCACCTGGGCCACGAGTCCGGAACCGAGCAGGATGACGGCGACAGCCACCAGCTTCGCGCTCGTGATCCGCTCCCGCAGGAACAGCGCGGAGAGGAGGACCACGAAGGCCGGGTACGTGTAGAGCAGGGTGATCGCGACCGCCAGGGTCGTGAACTTGACCGCCGAGAAATAGGCCCAGAAGTTCAGGGTGACCCCGACGAAACCGTACAGGGCGAAGAAGGGAAGATCGCGGGCTCGGATGCGAAGGAGGGTGGGCTGGAAGATGGCCAGCAGGGCCGCCAGGATCATTGCCCCGATGAGGGCCCGCCAGGTGACGACGGCCATCGGGTTGCCTTCGTAGCGGTAAATGGCCCGACCCCAGGCTCCCATGGATCCCAGCAGCGTCGCCCCGGCCAGAACGCTTACGATGGCGCGGGTTTCCTTTAGCACTTGTTTTTCCATCGTGAAATCTGCGTAATCTGCGAAATCTGTGGTTCAATATGAGATCTTTTCTGGCGGTTCAGCCCCCCAGATAAGCGCGCTTGACCTTGGGGTCGGCGGCCAGCTCCGCCGCGGTGCCGCTCAGAGTGATGGTGCCCGTCTCCAGGACGTACCCGCGGGTGGCCACGGAGAGGGCCATGCGGGCGTTCTGCTCCACCAACAGAATGGTCGCGCCCTGCCGGTACAGCTCTTTGATCGTTTGGAAGGTCTGCTCGACCAGGGTCGGCATCAGGCCGAGGGACACCTCATCCAGCAGGAGCAGTCGCGGTCGTCCCACCAGGGCCCGCGCGATGGCCAGCATCTGCTGTTCTCCGCCTGACAGCGTCTTGCCCCGCTGTCGTGCCCGCGCCCGGAGTTGCGGGAACAGGCTGTAGGCGCGTTCCAGCTCTGCGGCCACCTCGCCGGCGTCCTGCAGGACATAGGTGCCGAGGCGAAGGTTCTCCTCGACGGTGAGATCGGGGAGGATCCGGCGGCCTTCCGGAACCAGGCTGATCCCGCGGCGCGCGCGGAGATACCCAGGTTCAGCGGTGATATCTTCGCCCCGGAAGAGGATCTTTCCGGCGCGGGGGCGCAGCAGGCCCATGACCGATCGAAGGATGGTGCTCTTCCCGGCACCGTTGGCCCCGATGATGGTCACGAGGTCTCCGTCGTGAACGTCGAAGCTCACGCCGCGGACTGCGGCGAACTCGCCGTACGTCACTTCAAGATTCCTAACTTCGAGCATCTCTGTTGCTGCCAGACGCGTATGGCGTATGGCCTATGGCGTATGGACTGGCCATAGCACCCGGGAGAGTTTCCGATGCCATAAGCCATAGGCCATATGCTATACGCTGGCCTTGCCGAGATACGCCTCGATCACCTGCGGGTTGCGCTGGATGGCGGCGGGATCGCCCTCGGCGATCTGGATGCCGTGGTCCAGGACCACCAGTCGCCGGCACACCCCCATCACGATCGGCATGTTGTGCTCGATAAGCACGATCGTGATGCCTTCCTGATTCAACCGGCGGATCAGCTCCAGGAGTTCCTGGGACTCCTCGTGCCGGAGTCCCCCCGAGGGCTCGTCCAGGAGAAGGAGAGACGGATTGAGGGCCAGGGCCCGCGCGATCTCCAGCCGCTTCTTGAACCCCAGGGGAAGGGTTCCGGCCGCTCGCTCGTGGCCCGCCGCCATACCAACCCGGTCCAGCAGGCGGTGGCATGCTTGCAAGCTGGCCTGGGTGCGGGAGGCCGTGGTGGAAGCTCCCAGGCGAGGATAGTACCGGTGCCCATAGGCCACCAGGACATTGTCGGTGAGGGAGAGGGCCGGAAACGGACGCACGATCTGAAAGGTGCGTGCGATGCCCCGACGCGCGATCTCGTGGGGCCGACGCCCCTGGATCGGCTCTCCGCGAAACCGGATGGTTCCCCGATCCGGCGAGAACATCCCGGTGATGCAGTTGAACAGAGTGGTCTTCCCCGCCCCGTTGGGTCCGATGACGCCAAGGATCTCCCCCTCGCGGACCTGGAGGTTGACGTCCTGGAGCGCCGTCACGCCGTCGAATTCCTTGGTCAGGTGTTCGATCTCCAGCAAAGCCATCGCGTTCACGGGCAATTGAAAATGGAAAACCGACAACGGAAAACCGACAACGGCGGAACACAGGAATCGGTCATTTTCAATTGTCGGTTGTCGGTTTTCAATTTTTCATTGGCGCAGCCTGCTGCCGCAATGCGTGCCATCCCCGAACGAGCAGGCTGCGCTCGCCCAGGATGCCGTCGGGTTGATACCGCATCAGCATGAGCAAGAGGATCCCGTACAGGAGTGTCCGGTATTCCATCGCCGGTCGGGAGATCTCGGGCAACGCGCCCAGGACGATGGCGCCGACGATGGGTCCGCGCAGCGTCCCGATCCCTCCGAAGACGACCATCGAGAGGATGACGATGGACTGGCCGAAGCCGAAGTTGACCGGCATGATGAAGGTCAGGAAATGGGCGTACAGGCTTCCGGCGAGGCCCGCCCCCGCACTCCCCAGGGTGAAGGCGAGGACCTTGAACCGCACGACGTCTATCCCCATGGCCCCGGCGGCCTCTTCATCCTCTCGGATGGCGGCCCAGGCGAGGCCGATCCACGACCGCGTCAGCCACCGGTCCACAGCGATGACAGCCGCGATCACTCCAGTGACGAGAAGCAGAAAGCCCGGTTTGCTGATCTCCGACCCGAAGAGGCTTGGGGGATTGATCCCCCCGATCCCCATCCCGGCGCCGAAGAAGGGCACGTACAGGAACGTGGCCTCGACCACGAAGTTGATGCCCATGGTGGTGATGGCCAGGAAGTCCTCCCGGACACGCAGGCACGGGATCGCCAGCACCGCCCCCACCGCGCCGGCTACGAGCCCGGCAACGAAGAAGGCGGGCCAGAAACTGAACTCCGCCCTGGTATAGAGCAGGGCCGAGGTGTACGCGCCTATCCCCATGAAGGCGGCATGCCCCAGCGAGATCTGGCCCGCGTAGCCCGTGATCATGTTCAGGCTCAGGGCCAGGATCACGTAGATGCCGATGGTGATCAGGACGGTGACGACGTACCCGCTCAACATCAGAAGGACACCTCGAACTTATCCGCAGATTACGCAGATTACACAGATTCTTCGGAAAAGCGCTTCTCCCGTGAAATCTGCGTGAATCTGCGTAATCTGTGGATCCATTGCAGCCCCTAGCCTTTCCCGAGGAGGCCGTACGGTCGGAACATGAGCACCAGGATCATGGCGACGAAGGCCAGGGCGTCCCGGGGGAACGGAATGGCGACGATGCCGATCAGCAGGGTTTCGGCCAGCCCGATGAGAAACGAGGCCAGGACGCTGCCCGGGATATTGCCCAGCCCGCCCAGGACGACGATAGCCAGGCACTTGTAGGCGGGGACGCTCCCCATGGTCGGCCACACCTGGTTGTCGTACACGCCGATAAGGGCGCCCGCGGCTCCCGCCATGGCGGAGCCGATGAGGAAGTTCAACGCGATGATGGCGCGGGTGTTGACGCCGAAGCTGGAGGTGATCTCTGCGTCCATGGCGGTGGCCCGCATGGCCAGGCCGACCTTGGAACGGGAGAGCAGCAACCAGAGCAGTCCCAGCAGCACCAAGGTGACAGTGAGGATCAGGGTCTGCGGCCCGGTGAGGCGCAGGGGGCCCAGGGCCAGGCTTCCAAATCGAACCTCTGCGTCATACGCGAGGGCGTACGGTCCCGCCACGATCCGGAACGCCTCCTCCATGGCGATGAAGAGGCCGATGCTTGCGATGAGCGGGATGATCCGGGGAAGGTGGAGCAGGGGGGCGTAGAGGAACCGCTCGATGAGCAACCCGGCCAGGGCGCAGGCGGCCATGGCGACCACCAGGCCAATCCAGAAATTCCCGGTAAACCGGAAGGCCCAAAGGCCCACATAGGCCCCCAGGGCATACACACCGGCGTGCGCGACGTGCAGCACGCGCAGCACCCCGTAGACCATCGTGAGGCCGAGGGTCGTCAGCGCATACACGGCCCCGGTGGCGATGCCGTTCGCAATCTGCTGCCAGATCATTGGTCGAGCCTTGAGAGCCGCGAGCCGAGAGCCCAGAGGGCCAGTTCGATGTTCGACGTTCGATGTTCAACGTTGAACCTTGCACATCGAACCTTGAACCACGAGGGGCCCGGACACGAGAAGGCGGGGGACCGAACCGGTCAGCCCCCCGCCTCCCTGTCGCTGTCGCTGTCCCTGTCGGCTATGGTGTCGGCGGGGTGATGACCTCCGGGTTGTCCACCACGCCGTGGCGCCGGAACTTCCCGTCCTTGACGATCTGGAACTGCACCGGCTTGATCACCTCGCCCTTCACGAATCGGGTGAGTTTCCCCGTCAGGCCGTTGTAGTCCCGTGTTTCCATCAGGGCCTTGATGACAGCCTTCCGATCCGTTCCGGCCTTCTCGATGGCCGCCACCAGGATCTTGAAGGCATCGTAGCTGCTGGCGCCCACCATGTCGGGGTCATAATTATAGGCCTGCTTGTAGTTCTTCAGGAAATTCTGGACCACGGGCCGCGGATCATCGCGGTCCAGGTTCGTCGCGATGATGACCCCCTCGGCGTCCTTGCCGGCCAGCTCGATGAACTTGGGCGAATCGAATCCTTCCTCGCCCAGGATCTGGACGGTGATTCCCAATTCCTTGGCTTGGCGGACGATCAACGCCGCCTCGTTGTAGTACCCCGCGGCGAAGATCAGATCGGGCTTGGCCTCTTTGATCCTGGTGAGGAATGGGCGGAAGTCCTTCTCGCCCGGGAACTTGTACACCTGCCTGGCCACGATGGTGGCACCGAGCTTCTCGGCCCGCTTGATGAACCCGGCCGAGATCTCCCGCCCGAAATCGTTGTCCATGTAGATGACGGCCGGGGTCTTGGACTTCAGCACCTTGACGGCGTATTCACCCGCTGCCCCTCCCTCGACCTCGCCGAGGAAGCCGTTGCGGAAGTTCGACTCGCCCGCCTTGGTGACGTCCGGGTGGACGGCGTAGCCCGCGACCATGGGGACCCCGGCCTTGGCGAAGATCGGAGCCGTCACGCGGGTCGGCCCGCTGTACGAGCCGCTGACTACCCCGGCGACCTGGTCCTTCTCGATCAGCTTGTTGGCGATGGCCACCGCCTCCTGGGGGCTGAACCGATCGTCGTAGACGATCAGCTCCACCTTCTTCCCCTTGATCCCGCCCGACGCGTTGACCTCTTTCACGCCCAGCTCGACCGCGTGCTGGGCGCTCGCCCCATCTGCGGCTGCGGGCCCGGTGATCGGCGCGAAAAACCCGATCTTGATCGTCTCCTGGGCCAGAGCGGGCGCCGTCATCAGGAGCACGGCTGCAACGGCTGCGAGGTGCGCTCCCATGCTGTTCCGCGTGTCTCGGCTCATCGCTGGCTCCTCCTTCATCGTTTTCGCTCGGGTCAAGAGCTGTGTTCCGGGCAGGAAGAGTGCCCGCAGTTCAGGAATGAGTAACTCCGAAAGAATCTGCGTGCATCTGCGTCCATCTGCGGTTGCAGCTTCGTCATTCAGTTGGCTTCAATTAGGCCACGAATCGTGCGCGTTCGTCAAGGACCGACACGCCAATCGTCGCCCAAGTCAGGCAAGCGGGCCTGCCGCGCCCTCCACAGCCGCCAGCAGGCTCCCGTCCTCCAGGAGCGGCAGGATCCGATCGAGATCGTGCCGGAGGACGCGGTCCTCTTCGAGGTGGGTCACATGGCGGCGGAGCAGTTCGTAGGCGGAGAGGACGCCCCGTCCCGGCTTCAACGGGCGGAGGAAGTCCAACCCCTGGGCGGCGCAGAGGAACTCCAGGGCCAGGATCGCGGCGAGGCGATCCACGATCTGGGCGAGCTTGACGGCCGCCAGCCAGCCCATGCTGACGAAGTCCTCCTTGCTCCCGGAGGTGGGGATGGAATCCACGCTGGCCGGCGACGCGAGCAGTTTCGCCTCGGACACGAGAGAGGCCGCCGCGATCTGCGCCACCATGAATCCGGAATGGAGGCCGCTGGACTTCACCAGGAACGCGGGCAGCTCGCTGAGCTGGGGATTCACCAGGCGCTCGATCCGCCGCTCGGAAAAACCGCAGAGCCCCGCCAGGGCCATGGCCAGGGCATCCAGGGCCAGGGCGACGGGGTGGCCGTGAAAGTTGCCCCCCGAAAGAATGTCGCCTGACTCCGGGAAAATCAAGGGATTGTCGGTCGCGGCGTTCAGTTCCCGGGTGACGGTGGCCTGGGCGAAGGCCAGGACCTCGCGCACGCCGCCGTGGACCTGCGGGATGCAGCGCAGGGTGTAGCTGTCCTGGATCTTGCCGCAATCCTTGTGGGAGACCATCACCTCGGAGTCCTGGAGCAGGCTTCGCAGGTTCCGCGCGCAGATCGCCTGGCCCGGGTGGGGGCGCACCGCCTGGAGGCGTTCGTCAAACGGGATCTGCGAGCCGCGGAGGGCCTCCAGCGCCATGGCGCCTGCCACATCGGCCAGCCTAACCAGCCGCTCGGCCCGGTTCACGGCCAGGGCGCCGATCCCAGTCATGCCGCAGGTGCCGTTGATCAGGGCCAGGCCCTCCTTGGCCTTGAGGATGACCGGGGCCAACCCGGTACGCCCCAACGCCTCGGCGCCCGAGAGACGTTCGCTGCGGTGCCGGGCCTCCCCCTCGCCGATCAGGACCAGGGCCAGGTGCGCCAGCGGGGCCAAGTCCCCGCTGGCCCCGACGGAGCCGCGTTCGGGGATGATGGGATGCACGCGGCGATTCAAGAGTCCGCAGAGGAGGTCAACGATCTCCGGGCGGACGCCCGAGTACCCCTTGGCCAGGACGTTGGCCCGCAGCAGGACCGTAGCCCGCGTCTCCGCCTCGCCGATGGGATCGCCGATGCCGATGGCGTGGCTGCGCAGGAGGTTCCGCTGCAGGGCCTCGCGGTCGGCGGCGCCCACGAAGACGTCGCTCAAGGGGCCGAAGCCGGTACTGACCCCGTAGATGGGGCGCCCGTCCGCCAAGGCGGACTCGATCACGCGGCGGGCGGCCTCGACCTTGGGCCGGGCAGTCGGGTCCAACGCCACGGCCTCGCCGTGCCGGGCCACCCGCTCCACATCATCAAGGGTCAGGTGTTCACCATCCAGTAAGACAGGGGACATGGGAAACCTCCTCCTGAGAACCATGCGGGAGGAATCACGTTGCTCTCTGCCGAAAAGGCTTCAATCTCGGATCCGTGTCGGCGCATGGATTCTGTGCCCCATCGATGTGTCTTGGGAGATTGGCGGGACACCAGCCTTCCGATCAGTTCAGCCTTTCCGGACGCCCATGACTGCGCCGAGGCCCATGGTGCGGTCGATGACGAAGATGGCGACTCCCGAGAGCAGGATGAGGATCGTTGAGACCGCGGCAGCTACCGCATCGAACTCAAACTTGATGTACGAGTAGATGGCGACCGGCAAGGGGACGTACTTTGAACCGGCCAGAAACAGGGAGATGGAGAAATTGTTCCACGACATAATGAAAGAAAGGATGAAGCCCGCCAGAATTCCCAGCTTGATGATGGGGAATGTGATCCAGGCGAATGTCTGAATCCGGCTCGCGCCGACATTCAGGGCCGCCTCCTCCATGCTCACGTCGAAATTATAGAGGCTGGCGGTAATCGTCCGGAATGAGAGGGGAATGAGGGTGATCGCGTGGCCGATGACGAGCGCGGTGAGCGTGTCATTGAGGTGCAGAGCAACGAAATAGCTGTAGAGCGCCAGCCCCAGGACCACCACGGGAACCATCAGCGGGGACAGGAACAGGAGATTCACCCAGTCTTTGCCGGGAAAGGAATAGCGTACATATCCGAAGGCGGACAGCAGGCCGAGACCGGTGGCGATGAGCGAGGCGACGGTGGCCACGGCCAGGCTGACATAGAACCCCTGGACGAAGTCCCTGTTCCGAACGGCTTTCTCAAACCACCGCAGGGTGAAGCCTGAAGGGGGGAGCAGGAAGCCGCTCGAGTTGAACGCCACCACGACCGTCACCCCGATCGGAAGCAGCAGTCCAACGACGATGAGGATGCCGGTGACGCGGACGAACACCTTAGGAGACCTCCATCCGCTTCAGGTATAAGGCATGCAGAACTTTCTGAAACACAAAGATCACCAGGAGGGAGGCCAGCAGGAGCATGACGGAGATCGCCGCTCCGAATGGAAGGTTGTTGACCTCCAATGCCTGGTAATACGCCACCAGCCCCGCCATGGGCACCTTCTCCCCTCCGAGCAGGAGTGGGACGGCGAAGGCGCAGATATTCAGGGTCAACGCGATCATCGAGCCCGAGACCGCCCCGGGGATGCTCAACGGGAGAGTGATCTTGAGGAAGGTCTGCCACCCGTTCGCCCCGACGTTTCTCGCCGCCTCCTCCCAGGAAGGGTCCACGCGTTGGAGGGAGTCGAGGAGGGAGATGACCACGTAGGGGATGGAGATGTAGATCAGGGCCAGCGTGACGCCGAATGTGTTGTACATCCATTGAACAGGCTCCCGGACGAGGTGCAGGCCCAGCAAGACCTGGTTCATCAGGCCATGACCTCGAAACATTACGATCCACCCGAAGATCAGACAGACCATGCTGATCAGGAGAGGGGCCAGGACGGAGACCAGCAAGAACCGCCTGAGCTTCCCGGTGCTTCTTGTGATGAGGAGAGCCGGGGGATAGGCCAGCACGACAGAAGCAAGCGTACTGATCAGGGCCACTTTGAGCGTCAACCACAAGGAGTTTCGGATATACCAGGGGTCGGTGACCAACCTGAGATAATTCTGGGCGGTGAAGGCAGGGACCATGTACGCCCCGGGGACATGCGTATAGAAGCTCACTCGAATGATCCAGGAGAGGGGGATCAGGTAGAAGAGGGCGAGGAAGGCGATCGCCGGCAGGAGAAGAAGGACGTAGGGGGACCTTCCGGGGAACTTCCGGATTCGCTGCGGGGAGGCGTCGGTTTGATTCACAGCAAGAAGCAATCCTCTGGTTTGATTTCCAGGAAAACCTTCTCTCCGACCTGTATGGGCGATCCCGTGTTGGTTGAGTCTGCGGTGATGACGATCCCCCCTGCATCGATCTCGTAGCGGAAGGCGGCACCCAAGTAGACCCGGAACAGGACCTGCCCGGGTATCAGGTTAAAGCCCTCCGGGGAGCGTCCCCTCAGGATTGCAACCCGTTCCGGTCGGAAGAAAAGGCGGCTCTTTGCTGCGACGTTGCCGGGAGGAATCTCGATCTCAAGGTCGCCGACCCTGAAATAGGACTTTCCGTCTCGTTGAACCGCCTGGCCGTCGAGCATGTTCACGTTTCCGATGAAGTCAGCCACGAAGGGGTTTTGGGGCGACTCGTAGATGTGCTCGGGGGATCCCACCTGCACCACGTGCCCATGGTCGAGGACGACGATTCGATCCGACATGGACAGGGCCTCTTCCTGGTCGTGGGTCACGTACAGGGTGGTCACCCCGACCCGTCGCTGGAGCTTCTTCAGCTCGATCCGCATCTGGTTCCTCAGCTTACGGTCGAGGTTGCTCAGCGGCTCGTCGAGGAGCAGGATGGCCGGCTTGAGGACCAGGCAGCGGGCCAGGGCGACCCGCTGCTGCTGACCGCCACTCAACTCCCTGGGATAGCGGGTTTCGAGATCGCGCAGTCCCAGGAGGGTCAATGTGCCCAGGATGATCTCCCGGATGGCCGGCGGGCGGGTCCCCCGGATCTTCAGGCCGAAGGCGAGGTTCTCGAAGACGGTGAGGTGGGGCCAAAGGGCGTAGTTCTGGAAGACGAGCCCCACGTTCCTCTTGTTTGGAGGGAGATGGGTGATGTCGAGGTCGTTGACGAAGATCCGACCTGCGTCCAAGGTGACGAAGCCGGCAATGGCCCGCAGGATGGTGGTCTTCCCGCACCCGCTGGGTCCCAGCAGGGAGATGAACTCGCCGTCCTGGACGTCCAGGGAGACATCAGCGCACGCCACCACATTTCCGTAGCGCTTGCCGATCTGGTGGATGCTCAGTCCCAATCGGTGCCTACCTCAGGGTCTTCCACTGCTTGATCTTGTCCTTGTGCCGGGCGAAGTACTGGTCAACCATCTCCTTGTCTTTCGCGAGTTCGCCCATCTGCGCGATGTCCTCGGCCGTGAAGCACGGCAGCCCGGCGCCAATGGCCCAGGGGAAGGTGTGGTGGATCCAGAAGTACATCCGGTTCCCGTAGGCGTACCACTTCTCCAGGATCCGAAGGAAATCCTCCTTGGTCGTGATCTCGTCATACGAGTCCGTGATGTCGTGGACGAATTCCCCCATCTGCACGAAGCCGCAGTAGGCCAGGAAATCGACGTTCAGCATATTGATCCAGGCAAACATCTTCTTGCACTGGTCCAGGGTGAAACTCGGGTCGTTGAGCGCCTTGAGCATCATGTTGGGGGTGATCCACATCGTCAGCGCACGCATGTCCCCGTTGCAGAAGACCAGGTTCCCGAGATTCTGCTTGTAACTGCCTGCCCCGCCAAGCATGATCCCGTTCCGCAGTCGCTTGATCTCCACAGGCTCATCGAACCAGATGCGATCGGTCTCTGCCGAGATCTCCCGGATGATCTGCTCGACGCTCTTTTGTGCCATCGGCTACCCCTTCCTCCTCACGATAACCCGCAAGGGGAGATGAGTGAAATAGTTAGCATTCCAGGCCGCCTCACCCACTCGCTTCAAGTCTTCGAGGTCCTCCTCCCGGATCCGCGCCACGGGGGAGACGGGGAGCGGCTCCGTCACCTTGCCGTAGAAACACGTGATTGACTTGTAATCCACAGTGGAGAACGTCAGCGTGCCCACCGGCAGCTCCGTGATCAGCATGGTGTTCGTCTTGACCAGCTTCACGACCCGGTGGGGCATGTACATCCCCTGGCCGGTGGACATGGTGTGGCTCTGGACACTCTCGATTGGGAGATTGTTCCAGAACAACTCGCACAGCTCTGGATTCATCTCCACCCAGAGCCGGGCCGTCAGGGTGATCTTGAGTTCTGGATAGTGGACCTCAATCCATCGGTCTGGCATCCGTCCCCCTTCGATGGAATTCGTGCGAGGGCTCGGACAGGCCAGGCGCCGTCACGAGCGGACGCCCTGCGCTACGCCTTTTTCCTCACGACGACCCGCAGGGGGAGATGGGTGAAGTAGTTGGCCTTCCAGGCCGCCTCGCCCACCCGCTTCAGGTCGTCGAGGTCCTGCTCCCGGATCCGCGCCACGGGGGAGACGGGGAGTGGCTCCGTCACCTTGCCGTAGTAGCAGCCGACGGACTTGTAGTCTACCGTCGAGAAGTGGATCGTCCCGACGGGACACTCCGTGATCAGCATGGTGTTCGTCTTGACCAGCTTCACGACCCGGTGGGGCATGTACATCCCCTGGCCGGTGGACATGGTATGGCTCTGGACACTTTCGATGGGGAGACTGTTCCAGAACAGCTCGGACAGTTCGGGATTCATCTCCACCCAGAGCCGGGCCGTCAGGGTGATCTTGAGTTCTGGATAGTGGACCTCAATCCATCGGTCTGGCATTCTCCCTCCTGTCCGTCTACTGGCTGATGGCCTTATCCCAGCGCTCCTTCCACTCACCCTTGGCGGCGTTGACCTGGACCCAATCCGGGATGAACAGATTCTCGACGTTGGTTCCGGAGATCAGGAGCCCCTCCAGCTCCTTGGGGAGCTTCGCGGTCTTCAGCGTGGGAGCATAGAGATTACGCGCGGCGAATGCCTCCTGGCATTCTTTCCCCAAGGCAAAATTGACAAACTTCATGGCCAGATCTTTCTTCGGGCTGCTCTTGACCACATTCAGAGTAGTGATCAGGCCGAAGGTTCCTTCCTTGGGCCGCACGAACTTGATATGCTTTGCCCCCTTGTCCCACAGCGACTTCACTCTCCCGATGGCGAGGGGTCCAATCCAGACCTCCCCGAGCTCGTACAGGGACACCAGTTCCGACTCCCCGCTCACCATGGAGAGAAGGTTCCCGCTCTTGTGGAGATCCACGAGCCTCTTGAAGCCCGGCTCGATGTTCCGTTCGCTCCCGCCGGCTTTCTTGGCTTCGAGCACCAGCAGGCTCAGGGTAGATGAAGCGGTAAAGGAGTACAGGGCCACGCCCCGCTTGTAGTCGGGATTCCAGAGATCGCTCCAGCTCGTGGGGGCCTTCTTTACCTTGTCCGCATTGTAGGCGAGGACGAAATCGCCGAGATTCGCGAAGACCGTCTGCTTGGAGTGCCTCGCGTTCGGGTACAGGTCCTTCAGGTTGGGGATCAGGTTGGGATCGAGGTCTGCCCAGAGCCCTTCCTGTTCTCCCGACAGCGAGTGGAGGAGGTCGAGGGTGACCACGTCGGCCTGCCCCTGGCGCGCCTTCACCTGGTGGGAATCGGTTGAACCCACCACCCACTCTACCTTGACATTGTTGGCCTTCTCGAAGAGGCCGATGACGGACTCGTACGTGTCCTTGTAGTTCCCTCCCCAGGTTGTTACTCGGAGCATCTCAGGGCTGGCCGCCCAGGGTGTCTCTGTGGTGAAGACCATCATGGTACCCAAGAGCAGGATGAGGGAGAGTATCTTTTTCATGTCCTTTCCTCCTGAAAGGGAGTCTGCGGGCGGTTGGTCGTCAGGCTCTAATTTAGGATGGGTCTCCGGACGATCACAGGGGGGATCGGCGCACTGGAGTGCTTTCGGCTTGCGAAATTTGGCCCGGCGTGAAGATCCCGAACAATCCCTTGG
>Ga0155960_1118_pt2 | contig 45313 bp, 42 predicted proteins | sample RifCSPlowO2_02_FD_107614 | JGI IMG/M metagenome (GOLD analysis project Ga0155960, IMG submission 107614) | candidate division NC10 bacterium RIFCSPLOWO2_02_FULL_66_22
TCCCAATGGCCAATGACCAATTGCGGATGGGATTTCCGTGAAGCCCCGTGACGGCGCGCTGTGCGCGCCCACCATCATTGGTCATTGGAAATTGGTCATTGGTCATTTGATCCGGAGAATGCACGGGTCCGTTCGTGAATAATGCGGGTTAGATGTCGTAGTACAGCACGAACTCGTAGGGGTGGGGGCGGAGGCGCATCGGATCCACCTCTTTCTTCCGCTTGTAGTCGATCCAGGTGTCGACCGCATCCTGGGTGAACACGTCCCCCTTCAACATGAATTCGTGGTCGTTCTCCAGGGCCTCCAGGGCGGCCTCCAGCGAGCCCGGCACCGACGGGACACTCTTCAGCTCTTCGGGACCCAGCTCGTAGATGTCCTTGTCCAGCGGGGAGCCGGGGTCGATCTTGTTCTGGATCCCGTCCAGGCCGGCCATCAGCATGGCCGAGAAGCCCAGGTAGCCGTTGCAGGTGTTGTCCGGAAACCGCACCTCGATCCGCTTGGTCTTCGGGTTCGGCGAGTACATGGGGATGCGGATGCCGGCGCTGCGGTTCCGACTGGAGTAGGCCAGGTTGACGGGGGCCTCGAAGCCGGGGACGAGCCGCTTGTAAGAGTTGGTGGTGGGGGCCACCAGGGCGCACAGGGCCGCGGCGTGCTTGAGGATCCCCCCGATGTACCAGAGTGCCAGGTCCGAGAGCCCGGCGTAGCCGTTGCCGGCGAACAGGGGCTGGCCCCCCTTCCAGAGGCTCTGGTGCGTGTGCATGCCGGAGCCGTTGTCGTTGAACAGCGGCTTGGGCATGAGGGTGACGGTCTTGCCGTGCTTGCGGGCGACGTTCTTGATGATGTACTTGTACCACATCAGACTGTCGGCGATCCGCGTCAGCGTGTTGAACCGCATGTCAATCTCGGCCTGGCCGGCGGTGGCCACCTCGTGGTGCTGCGCCTCCACGGCGATTCCGACCTTCTCCATCGTCAGCACCATCTCGGTCCGGAGGTCGGCCATGCTGTCGGTGGGCGGGACCGGGAAGTAGCCCTCCTTGTAGCGGGCCTTGTAGCCCAGGTTGGGTTTCTCCATCGCCCCGGTGTTCCACTGACCCTCCACCGAGTCGATGTAGTAGTAGCCGCAATTTTCCCGGTAATCGTACCGGATGTCGTCGAAGATGAAGAACTCCGCTTCGGGCCCGAAGTAGACCGTGTCGGCGATGCCCGTGGACTTCAGGTAGGCCTCGGCCTTCTGGGAGATGTTCCGGGGATCGCGGGTGTACTTCTCCTTGGTGATGGGGTCCACGATATTGCAGATGAGGCTGAGGGTCGGGGTCTCGGGAAAGGGGTCCATGACCGCCGTGGTGGCGTCCGGGATCACCAGCATGTCGCTGGCATGAATGGCCTGCCACCCGCGGATGGAGCTGCCGTCGAAGCCGTACCCTTCTTCGAAGGAGCCCTCCTCGAGCTGGGAGATGGGCACCGTGAAGTGCTGCCATATCCCGGGGTAGTCCATGAACTTGAGATCCACCATCCGTGCGCCCTGATCCTTGGCAAACTTCACGACTTCTTTCGGCGTCATGGTCCCTCGCTCCTCGCATGAGGCCTGCGGCCGACGGCCGGAGGCCGGGGTCTCGGAATGCTGCCGATCCGTCGTCCCAGAACCGAGAACGTCAGCCCTCGGGCCGGTCCTAGCCCGCATTATTCACGAACGGACCCGTGAATTCTCCGGATCAAATGACCAATGACCAATTTCCAATGACCAATGATGGTGGGCGCGCACAGCGCGCCGTCACGGGGCTTCACGGAACTCCCATCCGCAATTGGTCATTGGCCATTGGGATTTGGTCATTCCGCCCGCGGCGGATTGGGATTTGGTCATTCCCCGCGATTATTCGCGAACATGTTCGCGAATAATCCGGGCTAGATAGCCGCCTCACCGCGCTCGCCGGTGCGGATGCGGATGACCTCTTCACAGGGCAGGATGAAGATCTTGCCGTCCCCGATCCGGCCGGTCTTTGCCGAGGACTGGATCGTCTCCACCACCTTGTCGCATTTGCCGTCCGGGACCACGATTTCGATCTTCACCTTGGGCAGAAAATCAATCGTGTATTCCGCACCACGGTACAATTCCGTGTGACCCTTCTGCCGGCCGAAGCCCTTCACTTCGCTCACCGTGATCCCCTGGATGCCGATCTCGGCCAGGGCGTTCTTCACCTCGTCCAGCTTGAACGGTTTGATGATGGCTTCGATTTTTTTCATGTGTCTCCTCCCGCCCTGTACGCCCGGAGCGCCGCGAGTTGTGTGAGCAAACCCTATGCCAAGAAAGCCACTTGCATGGGCCAGTGGTGCGGGTTACCCAACTGCTTGCCGCGACGAGGTTTGCCCGATCGCCCCACTCCCTCACCCGCCTCGGAGGGGTTCGCGCCTGCCACCTGCATAGGCAGCTTCACCCTGCTCTGCTGGTTTTTTCACCATGCGACGGTCTACCCAGAAGCTCCCGGATCTTGTCCTTCAGCTCCGCCAGGTCGGCGGACTTGGTCAGGTAGGCGTCGCTGGCCCACGTCCCGAAGTCGCGCTTGAAATCGCCATAGGCGGTGCAGATGATGATCGGCAGGTCGCGGTAGATCTCCCGAACCTTCCGCAGCAGCTCGATCCCATCCATCCCCGGCATCTTGATATCGATGGTCATGAGGTCAGGCCGGCTCTGCTGCGCCATCCGGAGCGCCTCGCTGCCGCTCGCCGCGACCTGCACCTGGTACCCAGCCTCAGAGAGCTCCTCGCGGTACAGGAGCCGGATGGCCTCCTCGTCGTCTACCACCAGGATGGTTTTCATGGGGTCGCCTCCCTGATTCACGAACGGACTCGTGAATTCTCCGGATCAAATGACCAATGACCAATTTTCAATGACCAATGATGGTGGGCGCGCACGGCGAGCCGTCACGGGGCTTCACGGAATTCCCATCCGCAATTGGTCATTCCGCCCGCGGCGGATTGGGATTTGGTCATTCCCCGCGATTATTCGCGAACATGTTCGCGAATAATCCGGGTCAGGCCGCCACCGCCCCGCCGTGCGGGATCGTCGCCATGGGGAGCCAGAGCCGGAAGGTCACACCCTCGCCGGGCCGGTTCTCCACCTCCACCCGTCCCCCGTGGGCCCGGACAATCCGCCGGACCAGCGTGAGCCCCAGGCCCGTCCCCGCCTCCTTGGTGGTGAAGAACGGATTGAAGACCTCGTCCAGGATCTCCTGCGGGATGCCCCCGCCCGTGTCGCTCACGCTCAGCTCCACCCACTCCTCCGGGACCTGTCGATCGGTCAACTCGTCAACTGGTCGATTGGGGAGATCGACGATAGGTTCTGATTCCTCCTCCGTCCCCAATAGACCAATCGACTGATCGACCAATTGACCCCCCTCGCCTCGCGTGACGCGCGTGGCGATGGTGAGCGTCCCACCGTCGGCCATGACTTCCAGCGCGTTGGCCAGCAGGTTCACCATGGCCTGCTTCAGCTGCACCGGATCCAGGGGCAGGACCGGCGGCTTCTCGTCCAGGTCCAGCCGGAGCCGGACACGCTGCTCCGCGATGCGCTCTGCAAACAGCACCAGGCAGTCCTGCAGGAGCGTGTGCAGGTCGGTCGCCACCAGCGCCGGCCGGACCTGGCGGGACATCCCCTGGACGTCCCGGACGATCCGCTCCAGCCGGTCCACCTCGCGGGCGATGATCTGGGCGTACTGCCCCTCGGGCTCCCGGCCCACCAGGCGCCGGGCCAGCCGCCGCGCGAATCCCCCGATGGAGACCAGGGGGTTCCTGATCTCGTGGACGACGTGCGCCGCCATCTCGCCCAGGGCGGCCAGGCGCTCCTGGTGGAGGAGCTGATGGTGGCTCCGCTGGACCTCCCGGCTGGCCTCCTCCAGGTGGGTGTGCAGCCGGGTGCTTTCCACCGCCAATCCCGCCTGGGTGGCGAACACCGAGAGGAGCTCCAGGTCCTCGTCGGTGATCGGCTTTCCGTTGAACTTGTTGTCCACGGCGATCACGCCCACCACCTTCCCCTTGGCCACCAGCGGGACGCAGGCGAATTCCTCGACGTCCAGCCGGCCCTCCCACTCCGGGTGGACCCGGGGGTCACGCCGTGCCTCGGCGATCCGGAACGGCCGGGTCTCCAGCGCCGTGAGTGCCAGGACTCCGGCGTCGGGGCGCAGGGGGACGACCAGGCTCCGTGCCATCTGGTCGAACGCGGCATCCGCCCCCTCGCGGAGGAGGTGTGCCGCCCGCAGGGCGATGACCTCGCGCAGAGACCGCGAGGGCGACTCCAGTGCGCCCCAGACGCGGGCTGCCTCCTCGCCCGAGCTCGGGCCCACCCCCATGCGGCCCTCCAGCACGCGCCGCGACTCGTCCACCAGGAGCAGGATGGCCCGGTTGAACCCCAGGCCCCCGCCGAAGGTGACGCCCGTCAGGATCACCTGCAGGAGCGCGTCCAGGTGCATGGTCCCCTGCATGGCCATCCCGATCTCGTTCAGGATCGAGATCTCCCGCAGGCGCAGCAAATTGTCCTGGGCCAGCCGCTCGCTCTCCTGAAACAGGCGAGCGTTCTCGATGGCGATGGCGGCGTGCTGGGCAAACGAGGTGAGCAGGCTGATCTCATCCGGATCGAAGGGCCGATGCGCGCGCCGCGAGACGCTGAGCACGCCCACCGCCCGCTCCCCCAGGCGGAGCGGGATGACCGCGACGCTCTTCACCCCGACCTGCCGGGCCCACGCCTGCTCCGCGTAGGCAGGATCGTCCCCGGCATCGGTGATCGTCATCGCCGTGAGCGAGCTGAACACGGCCCCCACCACCCCTTCGCCGGGCTTGAACGCCTCCCGCGGATACGGGAGGAGGTCCGGGGCCCCCGCGCTCGCCCGCAGGTGGAGGAGGCCGGTCGCCTCCTGCCACACGTACACCCGGGCCAGCGCCAGAGCCAGAAGATGCACCGCGGCCCGCACGATGTAGTCGAAGACCCGCTGGAGGTCCAGGGAGCTGGTCACGGTCCGGCTGAGCTCGCTCAGGGCGTTCAGTCGGGCGCTGCGCATCCGCGCCTCTTCGAAGAGCCGGGCATTCTCGATGGCGATGGCCGCTTGGGTGGCGAGAAGCTGGAAGCGGCGGAGATCGTCGGGCGTGAAGCGCTTGCCGGGCTGGGAGCTGTGGGAGTGGAGAACCCCCAGCAGCCGGTCGCCGAAGAGCACGGGTGTGGTAATCGTCGCCACGATGTCGGGGAATTCCGGCAGGGCATAGGGGGAGGCCTCATAATCATCCAGCAGCATGGGCTGGCGCGTGAGGGCCACCGTTTCGTTGATCCCCCGGCCCAATTCGAAGACCTGGACCCGTACCCGGTCGGCCTCGGGGCCCACGGCGGCCCCGTAGCGGAGCGTCTGGGTGGCCTCATCCCAGAGGAGGATCTGGGCATACTGGCCGCCCAGAAGTTGCAGGGCCCCCGCCACCACCGCCTCCAGGACGGCGGGCAGCTCCAGCCGGGCCGCGATGGCCTGCCCGATCTCCCGGAGGGTGCTGAGCTCCGTGGCCCGCTGCTCCGTGGCCGCGAAGAGCCGCGCGTTCTCGATCGCGACGGCGGCCTGCGCGCTGAATGCCATGAGGAGCTGCAGGTCCGCCTCTCCGAACGTCGCCGGCTCCCCGCGGGCGCCGCCCACCCTGCCGTACAGCCCCAGCGTTCCCAGGACGCCTCCCTGGTGGACAAGTGGCGCGCACAGTGCCGGGGCTCCCTCGCTGCCCACCAGCGCAGCAAAGCGGGCGTCCTGCCGGAGGTCCGGCAGCAGGACCGGCGCGGCCTCGCGCCGAACGGCTTCCGCGACCGGACCGTCGGCCGCGGCGCAGGGGGCTCCCCCATCCGCGTCGAAGCGAGCGGCTACCCGGAGTCCGCCTGTGTCGCCGTCGGCCAGCCGCAGGATGGCGGTGCGAGCCCGGAGGGTCGTGGCTGCCGTGCGGGCAATCAGCTCCGAGATCCGGCCGAGGTCCAGCGTGGCGCTGATGGCGCGCCATGCCTCGTAGAGGAGCGACAACTCCTCCAGGCGCTGCTCGGCCGGCGTGTGGGGGAACATTGCTGAAGGCCCTCGGGGGTCCCTCCGGCCCGTGCCGGAGGATCGGGATGGACCGATTCGGGAAGGCACCCCTGGATGGTCACGGATCCCGGAGAAATTTCGCCGCCTCTTCCGGCGGAGTGGGCCGTCCGCCGGAGGAGGGAATCACACCTTGGCATCCCGCAGGAACTTCGCCGCCTCTTCCGGCGGAGGAGGCCATCCGCCGGAGGAGAACATCAGACCTTGGCATCGCGGAGGAATTTTGCAGCCTCCTCCGGCGGAGTAGGATTGATATAAAACCCACTCCCCCACTCGAACCCGGCCACGCGCGTGAGCTTTGGCAACACCTCGATGTGCCAGTGGTAGTGACGCCCATCGGTCTCGCGGGGCGGAGAGTTGTGGACCATGAGGTTATACGGCGGGTTCGTCAGGACCTTCTCGATCCGGAGCAAGAGCTCCCGCGTGATCTTCGACAGGCTCACGTATTCGTGCTTCTGCGCGTCCTCGAAGAAGGGATCGTGGGTCTTGGGCAGGATCCAGGTCTCGAAGGGGAAACGGGCGGCGAACGGCGCGAGGGCCACGAAGTCCTCATTCTCGCTGATCAGCCGGACGCCCTGGTTCACCTCCTGCCGGATGATGTCACAGAAGACGCAGCGCTCCTTGTAGTTGTAGTACTCCTTGGCACCCTCCAGCTCTTCCTGCACCCGCTTGGGGATGATGGGGGTGGCGATGAGCTGGGAGTGGGGATGCTCCAGGGAGGCGCCGGCCGCCTCGCCGTGGTTCTTGAAGACCAGGATGTAGCGGAAGCGCTGGTCCTTCTTCAGGTCCAGGATCCGGTCGCGGAAGGCCCAGAGAACGTCCTCCACCCTCCGCTCCGACATGCCGGCCAGCGTCTCGCCGTGCTCCGGCGTCTCGATGACCACCTCGTGGGCACCGATTCCGGTCATCTTGTCGTACATCCCGTCGCCCTGGCGGTTCAGCTCCCCCTCGATCTGGAGCGCCGGAAACTTGTTCGGCACGACGCGCACGTGCCAGCCCGGCCCGTTGGGATTCCCACCGCCGGTGCGGTAGGCCAAGACCTCGGGCGGGGTCTTGTCTTCATTCCCCGCGCAGAACGGGCAGAAGCCGGTGCGTTTCCGCTCCGGCTCCGCGCCGAAATCCGAGGGGCGCTTCCCCCGCTCGGTCGCGATGATCACCCAGCGCGAGGTGACCGGATCCTTTCGCAGCTCAGGCATGCAATGCTCCTCCCGTTTCCTCTCATGTCCTCTCGCGAAGACGCACTGAAACTTACGGGCGAGGGGCGGCCGGGCTCCCCACGTTATTTCGGGGTGCGACGCGGGTGCTTCCGTCCGGGCGGGCCGAAACCAGGCGTGACGAGCGCGCCGAGCAGTCCCACGATCGCCGTCTGCAGCGGCAGGCCGCCCCCATCCACTGTGGGGGTGCGCCGCCGGGTGATGCCGTCCACCGCCCCGGCCCGCACCATGCGCCGAAGGATGTGGGCCTCGCTGCTGGCCTGGTGCAGCAGGCCAGGCTGGCCGAGGCGGACCGCGATGGCCGCGGCCACGCCGTAGGCCCCCCAGTTGGAGCTGAAGGCCACCACGGGGACCTCGGCCCGGATGACGCAGGCGACGCTCCCCCCGCAGGGGCAGGCGCATCGCCCCGCCCGTGGCAGGAGGCCGCCCAGCCCGATCTCGTTCCCCCGATCCCCGATCCCGACGGTCAGGACCCGCGCCCGCCGGGCCAGGGGGAAGAGCCGATCCGTCCGCGCCTGCGTGGCCGTCACGTCCTGCCCCAGCATGTTGTGGATCACGCCCTTCGCGTTCGGTCCAAGCTTCTCCACGCTCACCAGGGCGGAGGGTTGCAGCGCTCTCCAGAGACGGCGAGCCTCGACGGTCGCGGCCTGCGGGTCGCTGGGGAACGCCAGAACCGTGAGGTCGGCGCGCCAGCGGGCCCGGTCCCCCTCGGAGGCGGCAAGCGCGTCGGCGGCGCCCTCCAGGACGGGCACGGCCGAGGCCTCGGTCACCAGGACGACGCGGACCCTTCGGCCCAGGATCATCGCCCGGGCCAGGGCCACGGCCCCTGCGGGCCCATCCGTCTCGCCGCGGGGGATGCCGGGGGCCACCAGCCCGGTGGTCAGGAGCAGCCGGTCTCCCGCCCGCACCCGGCGCAGGAGCAGGTCGGCCGCCCCATCGGCCAACGGGCGCTTCACCTGATGCCGGGCCGCCCGGTACAGCCGATCCAGATCGCTCGGCGATACGGCCCCGGGTCCCACGCTGTTCCGGGGCGGTTCGAGGGTGATCAGGCGATCCAAGAGCTCGGCGAGGCCGGACGCGGCCGGCATTCGGTGTCCCCGGCTCATCGGACCGTGAGGGGAGCCCGGAGGCGATTGCTGGTATTGCCCTTCTTGGTGACGACGTACAGCTCGAGGAAGCGCACCCCCTCGGCCGACCAGCGCAGGGGCACCTCCACCGTCGCGGCCACCTGCCCGTCGTACCCCCGCAGGTCAACCGAGATGGCCTGGAGGCTCTGGTAGAACTGGAACTGGCTGATCCCCCGCTCGACGATGAACGCCTCCTGGATGTCGGCCGACCCCACCTCGAAGTAGAAGCTCATCTGGGTGGTCTCCCCGGCCTTGATGACATCGGGCTCGAACCGGAGGTTGGCGATCCGGGGCACTCCCGGGCCGGGGGGGGTCGGGGACCGCAGCACCGAGGGGCCGCAGGAGGTCAGCAGGCTCAGCGCCAAGGCGAGGGTGAGGACGCGCGCACTGCGAACGTCAGAGCATGTCATGACGATCCTCTCTGAGGGATGCCGAGGCGGCGGACAGCGGGGACCGCCGGCCCAGGGAGGGGATCCGTTGCACGCACTACGGATAGATTCCCCGGAGTTTCGTGGCCCGAGCCACGCGGCTCACCGCCTCCATCATGGCCGCAGTCCGGAGGTCTACTCCCTCCCGTCGCGCCACTCCGAGCGTCCGGTGAAAGGCACGAATGAGTATATCACGCAGCCGCGAATTTACCTCGTCTTCTTTCCAGAAGAAGAACTGGAGATCCTGCACCCACTCGAAATACGAGACGATGACGCCGCCGGCGTTGGCCAGGATGTCCGGCACGATGAAGACCCCCCGCTCCTGCAGGACGCGGTCCGCCTCGCCTGTCGTGGGCCCATTCGCCCCTTCCACGATCAGGCGGGCCTGGACGGCCGGGGCATTCGCCGCCGTGAACTGTCCTCCCAGGGCCGCCGGGACCAGGATCTCACAGGGCAGCTCGAGCAGCTCCTCGTTGGTGATCGCCTCGCCTTCCGGGTACTCCCGGACGGCTTTGCCCGCCCGGACCAGGGCCAAGAGCGCCCGGATGTCCAGGCCATCGGGATTGTAGATGCCGCCGTGGACATCGCTCACCGCCACCACCCGGCAGCCCATCTCGGAAAGCAGGTCGGCCGCCACCGACCCGACGTTGCCGAACCCCTGGACGACCACCCGCGCTCCTGCGAGGGGCAGGCCGAGGTGGGCCATGGCCTCCGCCGTGGCGAAGGCGACCCCCCGGCCCGTGGCCTCGACCCGGCCCAGGGACCCTCCCAGGAGCACCGGCTTGCTCGTCACGACCCCCGGCACCGTGGCCCCCCGCTGCATGCTGTAGGTGTCCATGATCCAGGCCATGATCTGCTCGTTGGTGCCCATATCCGGCGCCGGGATGTCCCGGTCCGGCCCGATGCACAGGAAGATCTCGGAAGCGTACCGGCGCGTCAGCCGCTCCAGCTCGCGGGGAGAGAGCTTCAACGGGTCGCACCGGACGCCCCCCTTGGCCCCCCCGAAGGGCAGGCTCATGAGGGCGCACTTCCACGTCATGAGCATGGCCAGGGCCGTGACCTCGTCCAGGTCCACGTCGGGATGATACCGGATGCCCCCCTTGCTGGGACCCAGGGTCATGCTGTGCTGCACCCGGTATCCCGTGAAGATTTCCAATTCGCCCGGGTCCGTCAGGATCGGGACCGACACGATGAGGGATCGCTTCGGGTGGCGGAGGTGCTGGTGGATCTGCGGTTCCAGCCCCAGCCGCTCCGCCACCGCGTCCAATCGCTCGAGCACCGTCGCCAGGATACTCATGCCTCGCCCCCGCGAACCCGGCCCCCCGCTTTCGCGGCGGGTTCGATCGTCACCAGGAGGTCGCCCGCTGCCACGCTATCCCCCTCGCGCACGCGCACCTCGGCGATGCGGCCGGTCCGGGGGGCCACGACGGAGTGCTCCTTCTTCATCGCCATGAGCACGACCAGCGGCTGCCCCGCCACGATCACATCCCCCGGGCACCCCAGCACCTTCACCACCTGCGCCGGGAGTGGGCTGGACACGGCGGCGGCCTCCTTCACGCGGCTCGGGACGGCGCGCGGCACATCGCCCGCCGTGGCCATCGGGATCTCGCCGGGAACTTCTCCCAGTTCCGCGCCGTAGGTCCAGCGCTCGGCAATGAGGAGGCGCGCGGGTAGGTCCTCCAGGGCCGCCTCGATCTCAAGGGCGATGGCCTGGGCCTCCTTCACGGAGACGGCCCGGAAGCGCAGCGCGTCCCCCGGCCGCGACTGGGCGACCAGGGGGATGTCCGGCCCGATGACCGTGGCGATCTTGGGATACCCACCGGTCGTCTGCCGGTCCGCCAGCAGGACGATCGGCTTGCCATCTCCCGGGATCTGCACCCCTCCCGGCGGTATCCAATCCGAGATGATGTCCGCCGAGGCCCGGTGGGCGATCGCGGGGCCGTCCAGCCGGCAGCCCATTCGGTCCGCGTGGGGGCTGACCCGGTAACCGGACTCCAGGAACGTGCGGCGTCCCTCCTCGGTGAAGGCGTCATCCTGTGGCCCCAGGACCACGCGCACCGTCGCCCTGGATTCGCGGCGCGGACGCCACTCGCCCGGAACCTCCCGCCCGCTCAGGTTGGCGGCCGGCGCGGAGGGCGCGCCGACCCGCAGGACGTCGCTGGGCGCGAGCCCGCGGCCGTGAAATCCGCCGAAGCCGGCCACCAGGCACGTGGACCGGCTGCCCAGGAGGACCGGCACGTCGATGCCTCCCGCAACCGCCAGGTACGCTCGAAGGCCGCGGGTGCAGGTCCGGACATCCAGAGCCTGCCCGGCTCGGATCCGGAACGATTGGTACCAGGGAACGGATCTCCCGTCCAGATCTGCCTCCACCTCGGCCCCAGTCAATGCCACGACCGCGTCGGCCAGGAATCGGAGCTCTGGACCCAGCGCCGTGATCTCCATCGCCGCAGCGCCCTGGGGATTCCCGACCAGGATGTTTCCCACCCGCAGGGCGATCTCGTCCACGGCGCCACTCACCGGGACGCCGAACTTCTGATACCCGACCCGCCCCCGGTCCTGCACCGTGGTCAGCAGCCCGGGGCGAAGCACTTCGATCAAGTCCTGAGAGCCGAGGCTTGAGAGCCGAGTACCGCCTTGATCGATTTCGTTCGTCCCTACGCCCTCGGCGCCCGGCGCCCGGTGCTCGGTGCTCGGCTCGCCGGTCTCGGCTCTCGGCTCTCGGCTCTCGGCTCGCCGGTCTCGGCTCTCGGCTCTCGGCTCTCGGCTCGCCGCGAGGTATTCAGTCTCCGTGATCGGCACGAACTGCACCGTGTCTCCGGGCTGAATCAGCGTGGGGATTTCGCCCGAGGGATCGAACAGAGTCAGGGAGGTCCGGCCGATGATCCGCCACCCGCCGGGTGATTCGACAGGATAGATGCCGGTCTGGCTGCCGCCGATCCCCACGGAGCCCTTCGGGACCCTGAGGCGGGGCGAATCCAGCCGGGGCGTGTGCAGTCGTTCCGGCAGACCGCCGAGGTACGTATAGCCCGGCGTGAAGCCGATCATGTACACGTGATATGTTGGGTGGGTGTGCAGGCGGATCACCTCGGCCTCGCTGAGGCCGGCGTGCTCTGCGACGAAGGGCAGGTCCGGCCCGTAGATCCCCCCGTACACCGTCGGCACACGGATCAGCTTGGGTACCGGCAGGATCTCGGGGTCAATGCGCGCCGCCACTTCGCGGACCCGCTGCAGGACCTCGTCGAAGGAGGTGGTCAGCGGGTCATACTCCAGGCCAATGGACCGGTAGGTGGGCACCACCTCCACCAGGCCCGGGATGCGCAGAGCCGCCAGCACGAAGGCCAGCGCGCGGACCTGGGCATTGATCTCGAGGCTGACCTCGGTGCCCAACTCGACCACGAGCCCCCGCTCCCCCGCGGGCAGGAATCGAATCGTCACGGGTCTGAATCCATTGGGATGCGGGTTCCCCCCGGGACGAATCCGGGAGCCATCCGGAGTGCATTCATCGCACGAACTCCCCCATCGCCCTGGGCGTGATGCCGGCAGCCTCCAAACGCTCCCGCACGCGCCGGGCGATGGCGGCCGCCCCCGGAGTGTCCCCGTGCAGACAGACTGTATCCGCCTCGATCCGGATCTCTTTCCCCGTGATCGCCTTCACCGTTCCCCGCGTGAAACCCAGGATCCGCTCGGCCACCGCGTCCGGGTCGGTGATCAACGACCCCGCGATCTTCCGGGAGACCAGCGTCCCGTCCTCGTTGTAGGCGCGATCGCCGAAGGCCTCGCGCGCCACGCGCAGCCCGATCGCTGTGCCCGCCTTGACCAGCTCCGAGCCGGGCAACCCCACGAGGATGAGATCCCGGCCGGCGTCGGCCACGCCCTCGGCGATCCCCAGACTCAACTCCCGGTCCCTGACCGCAGCGTTGTAGATGGCCCCATGCGGCTTTACGTGCTGCAGCCGTGCCCCCAGGGCCTCCGCGAAGGCGCGCAGGGCGCCGATCTGGTAGAGGACGTAGTCGCGCGCCTCCTCCCGGGTAATGTGCATCACCCGACGGCCGAAGCCCAGGCGGTCGGGATAGCTCGGATGCGCCCCCACCTGCACGCCCAGTTCCTTGGCCCGCTGTATCGTCCGGCGCATGACATGCGGGTCACCCCCATGCCAGCCGCAGGCGACGTTCGCCGACGTCACCCAGCGCAGCACCTCTTCGTCCGCGCCGATGGTATAGGCACCGAAGGATTCGCCCATGTCGGAGTTCAGATCGAGCATCATAGGATCACTCCATCGTCATGAGGCCGCCGATCGCCCAGGAGCCCTCCGATCAGCCTCAGATGCCCAGATAGACCTTCCGCACAAGATCCGACTCGAGTACTTCCTTGGCCGCCCCCGACACGACCATCCGGCCGCTTTCCAGGACGTACCCGCGATGCGAGATGCCCAGGGCCAGTTGGACGTTCTGCTCGATGAACAGCACGGTGACGCCGGCGGTGTTGATCTGCGTGATGATCTCCAGGATCTCCGTGACCACCAAGGGCGACAGGCCCAGGAACGGCTCGTCAATCATCAGGAACTTCGGCCGGGACATGAGGCCCCGACCGATGGCCAGCATCTGCTGCTCGCCCCCGCTGAGGCTCTGCGCCAGTTGATGGCGCCGCTCCCGCAGGACGGGGAACAGGCTGAAGACCCAAGCCAGACTCTCCTCGCGCCTCGGGCGGGCCCGATCCTGGTAGCTGCCCAGGAGCAGGTTCTTCTCGACCGTCAGGTAGGGAAAGACGCGCCGCCGTTCCAGCACGTGCGAGATCCCGCGGGTCACGATCTGGTGTGTGGGCAGGCCGTCGATCCGTTCCCCGCAGAACTCGACGCGGCCCGCCAGGGGTTTCACCAAGCCGGAGACAGCATTGATGATGGTGCTCTTGCCGGCGCCGTTCGGGCCCAGGAGACACACGATCTCTCCCTGGTGGACCTCCAGGGAGACGCCCCAGAGGACCTGGAAGTCGCCGTACTTCACCTCGAGGTCCTGCACCCGAAGCACGCGACGCCCGTCCCTAACCCGGATTATTCACGAACGGACCGGTGAATTCTCCGGATCAAATGACCAATGACCAATTTCCAATGACCAATGATGGTGGGCGCGCACAGCGCGCCGTCACGGAGCTTCACGGAAATGCCATCCGCAATTGGTCATTCCGCCCGCGGCGGATTGGGATTTGGTCATTCCCCGCGATTATTCGCGAACATGTTCGCGAATAATCCGGGCTAAGCGTTCCCCCGGGACGACTCGCCCGAAGGCAGCCGCTCGCCCGAGGGCACGACGAAGGCATCTCCCAGATACGCCTCGATGAGCCGCCGCTCCTTCACCACCTCAGAGGGGGGACCGTCGGCGATGACCTCACCCAGGTGCAACGCGACGATCCGGTCGGAGATGGACATGATGACCCGCATGTTGTGCTCGATGACCACCAGGGTCAGGCCCTGCTCCCGCAACCGGCCGATGAGCTGCACCAGCGTTGGGATGGTCCGCTGGTCCACGCCCCCCGTCACCTCGTCCAGGAGGAGCAGGCGCGGGCGGGTGGCCATGGCCCGGGCCAGTTCCAGCCGCTTCCGCTGGCCCGTGCTCAGGTCGCGCGCGTAGCTGTCCCGCTTGTCCAGGAGCTCCACGAACTCCAGGTAGGAGAGCGCCTCGCGCCGGGCCGCGGAGGGATCCGCTTGGTGCCGCATGGCGGCAACCATAACGTTCTCCAGGACCGTCATGGCATGAAACGGGCGGAGCTTCTGGAACGTCCGCCCGATCCCCAGCCGGTTCACCTGATCCGGCCGGCGGCCCACCAGCCCGTGCCTGTCGAACCGGACCTCGCCCGCATCCGGCCGGTAGTAGCCCGTGATCACGTCGAAGAGGGTGCTCTTGCCGGCTCCGTTGGGACCGATGAGCCCCACGATCTCCCCCTGCTCCACGGCGAAACTGATGTTGTGGTTCGCCACCAGGCCCCCGAACCGCTTGGTGATCCCTTCGACCGTGAGCAGCGCCATCAGCGCCTCTGCCAGCGCCGGAGGAGGCCCACCAGCCCCGCCGGCTGGAAGACCGCCACAAGGGTGAGCAGGGCGCCGTAGATGAGGAGGTCCACGGCCCGGCCTGTCCCGCCGAACTGAATGCGGGTGAACTCCGACAGCGGGATCAGGAGTGCGGCTCCGACGAGCGGCCCCCACAGGGTTCCCACGCCCCCCACCACCGCCAGGAGGCAGATGAGGATGGACAGGGACAGCGGCAGGACGCTGTCCGGATCCAGGTAGAGGACGTACTGGGCGTAAAAACTCCCGCCGGCCGAGACGAACGCCGCCGAGATGGCCATGGCGATCAGCTTGTACCGGGTGATGGGGATCCCGACGCTCTGCGCGGCCTCGGGATCCTCCCGGATCGCCCGAAAGTAATACCCCAGGCGGGTCCCCTCGATCCGCCAGCTCACCAGCAGGCACAGGATCAGAAGCGCCAGCACGATGTAATAGTACGGGTACTTGCTGGTGTGGAACTGGAAGGCCAGCAGGGAATCCTTCTGGAACGGCAGGGTGAGGCCGCGGGCGCCCCCGATGAAGTCCCAGTTGATGGCCAGGGTCTGGACGATCTCCCCGATGGCGATGGTGGCGATGGCGAAGTAGTGTCCTCGGAGCCGGAAGCAGGGAGAGCCGATCGCCAGGGACAGCGCCACTGCCACCGGGATCCCCGCCACGAGGCCCACCCAGGGATTCCAGCCCCATCGCATCTGAAGCATGGTGGAGGCATACGCGCCCGTCCCGAAGAAGACGGCGTGCCCCAGCGAGATCTGCCCGCAGTAGCCGGCCAGGATGTTCCAGGCTTGAGCCAGCATGGCGTAGAGGAAGACCCGAATCACGAGGTCGCGGTGATAAGGAAGCCGGAAGACCCAGGGGAAGGCCAGGGCCGCCAGGCAGAGCAGGAGCAGCAGGACCCCCGCCAGGCGCCTCCGGCCGGCCGGCGCCGCCACCCCACCCGTCGCCATCGGACAGTGCGAAGAGGCCTGGCCCCTCCGCGGCTCTCGCCCGCCTGCCTGCCGTCGGCGGGCAGGGCTCTCGGCTCTCGGCTCGTCCACCGTCGCCATCAGAACTTCCCGAAGAGGCCCTGCGGTCGCACCAGGACCACCACAAGATAGAGCACGAAGACCGCGACGTACTTGAAGGCCGGGGCGATGAGCAGGCCGCCCAGGACTTCGATCACGCCGATGATCACGCCCGCCACCAGCGACCCTGGAATGCTCCCGAAGCCGCCCAGGGCCACCGTGACATAGGCGATGAGGGCGAAGAGGCTGCCCACGTGCGGAAACACGTAGAAGAAGTTCGCCAGGAAGGCCCCCGCGACCCCCACGCACGCGGCGCCGATCCCCCACCCGAGGGCGAACATCCGCTCCGTGTTGATCCCCATCAGCTCCGCCGCCTGGCGATCTTGCGCCGTCGCCTCCAGAGCCACCCCTGTCTCCGTCCGGCTGATGAACCAGTACAGAAAGCCGAAGGCCACCAGGCAGGCCATGCTGGCCACCGCCTGGGGCAACCCCACCGAGACCCCCAGGATCCGCACCGGCCCCTGCACCCAGGCCTTGGTCACCTGGCGGAAGTCGGGCGTCCAGAGAAACTGCGCCCCCGCCCGCAGGAAGATGGCCAGGCCGAAGGTGGCGAAGATCTGGGCCAGCATGGGGCCGCCCAGGATGCGGCGGATGATCCCCCGGTACGTGAGCCAGCCAAACAGGAACAGCACCCCCGCGGAGATCGGAACGCTGAGGAGGGGATCCAGGGCGAACAGCGCGTACATCCAGAAGGTCGTGTACATGGCGAGCATCAGGAACTCGCCGTGGGCGAAGTTCACGATCTCCATCAGGCCGAAGATCAGGCTCAGGCCCGCGGCGATGAGCGCGTACACGAACCCCATGAGGATCCCGCTCAGGATCCCCTGGAACAAGATATCGGGTGGCGGGATGGTGAACATAGACGTGAAACGGGGGCGGGACCGCAGCAGTGCGGATCCTCGCCCCCCTCAGAGTCCGCCGGGTCTACCCCGGCGGAGGGTCAGGCGCATCGCCCGAACCCCCTGGTTCAATCAGGGGGTTCGGTGATCGGAACGCGACGCAGCCCTTCTCCGGGGGGATAAGCCTCCCGGCTACTTCCGTTGAGACCAGGCAGGGATGGGATACATCGCGTCCTTGGTCGCCAGCTCGAACGGATAAATCGTATGGTAGGTGCCCCCCTGAAGCTGCTGCAGGATGGCCCGCACCCCGGCGTTCTGCCCCTTCTCGTCGAACCTCACGCCGGTCCACGGCATGAGGAGCTGATCGGCCGGGATGTTGGTCTCGCGCAGAGCCTTCTGGATCGCCCCGGGATCGGTGGACCCCGCCCGGTTGATGGCATCCGCCAGGGTCAGGAAGCCCGTGAAGGCGCGGGCCGGGACGTCGCTGAGGTCGCGGCCGCCGCTCAGCTTCTTGAACATGTCGTTGATCACCGGGATGAGCGGCTTCTTGGCCGACATGTCCAGGGCAAACGGCGCCCGGGTGATGGCCCCCTCCGCCTCCTTGCCCATCTCGGCCACGAACTTGGGATCGGTGTATCCCGCGTTCTGGGCGATGATCACCTTCGGGTTATAGTCCAGGTTCCTGGCCGTCCGGGTCAGGAGGATGGCATCCGAGGTGTAGAGGCTGGGAAGCACGACGTCGGCATTCGCCGTCCTCAGGCGTCCCACCTCGGCGTCCAGGCTGGTCGTCCCCGTCCGGAAGGGGAGCCGGGCAACCACCTCGTAGCCGTACTTCTTCGCCAGCTCGTCCTGGACCTTTGCGCTATCCGCGCCGAATTGCGTGTCCTCGTTCAGGATGGCGACGCTCTTGAACTTGATGCCCCGCTTCTTCTCGAAGTCCCGCATGAAGTCGAACATCGCCAGGCTGAAGTGGCCGTCGTGCGGACTGGTCCGGAAGAACCACTTGAAGCCGCGCTCCGTGAGGGCCGGGGACGAGGACTCGGCATTGAGGAACGGGATCCCCATCCGCTCGGCCACCTGACTCGCCGTGTTGGTCACGCTGGAGAAGTAGGCGCCGAACAGGGCGTGCACCTTCTCCTGGGTGATCAGGCGCTCCGCCTCGGCCAGGCCGATGTCCGGTTTCCCCTGGTGGTCCACCACCACGATGCGGACCTTGGCTCCGCCGAGCCTGGGCAGCCCCGCCCCTCTGCCCAGCGGCAGGTTGATGTTCACGTCGTTGTTGATGATGTCCAGCGCCACCTTCAGGGCATTGACCGAGTCGATCCCGACCTGGGCCACGGGCCCGGTCATGGGATACAGGACGCCGATGACGACCTCTTTGGTCTGGGCCGCAGGCGTGCCCACCAAGGTGAGGAGGGCTATCAACACAGCCAGGAACAGATGAAGCCAACGCACGTAACGTGATCTTGTCATCTTCGTTCCCTCCCCTGTCAGCTCCGCGATTCTTAAGAAAGGCCACACCCAAAGGAGAAGCCGCCAGTGTAACTGGCCGAAATTCCGAAGCGGGCGGCATTGTATCCGGCCCCCCCAACCAAGTCAAGGTGGGGTTGGCCGCCATTCCGGAGCCGTCCCGTCCTCACGCTTCTGAAGGCGATGACCGCATCACGACTGTCTCCTTCTTCACGGTCTTGTCAAGCGGAGAAGCTTGGGGGAGGCTGCTTCCCCAGGGAGGGCAAGATCCAAGGAGGAAAGCATTCGCGCCTTCACGTCGGCTGCATGCAATCCGAACGAACCCGCAGAGAGAGGCGGGGGACTTTGCCGATATTGTCGAACTCGTGCGCTCGAACCCCGGAAGCATCAGCAAAGACGACCTGCACTCCCTGTGCACGAAGTATGCACCGGAAGGCATCTGGGAAAAGTTGGAGGCAGCCTTGTGGAAGACACCTTGAAATTCCCGGTCGGCAAGATCCCCGAGTTCCCCCCGAAGAACCTTCCGCCCGAGGTCATCGAGGCGTGGCGAACGGAGCTGCGCCTTGACCTGCATCGCCGCAGCCTTCTGGAGAAAATCCTGAACAAAAGAAGATTTGGGATTCGTATAGCAAGTTTCGCGCTGAATACGCGGAGTGGGGCCCGATAGCTTACGTCGACTAGCGGCGATAACGTCGCCCGGATACTCGGAATCTAAATCGATGCCGAAACCACGGTCACGGTGGTTTCGGCGACTTTCAACACGCAACGAGTCGGTGGCGCGCCACGTACCCGGTGCGTGCGGGCAACCTCTGGGTCTTAAAGCCGCGGGTGATGCGATCGCCAGGGGGTCGCGCGTTCATACGCATCAGCGACGCGAAGCACGGCGACTTCGTCGAAAGGTCTGCCGATAATCTGCATCGAGAGCGGCAGTCCGTTAGCGGTAAAGCCGGAACAAATGGAGATGGCCGGAAAGCCCGTCACGCTGAATGGGACCGTGATCTCCGTCTTGTTGAGCCGCGATTGCGCGGCAACATCCACCAATTTCTCTGCGGGATAGGCCCCGGACGTTACGAGCACGTCGAATTTCGACATGACCTTGCCCATGTGGCGAATGAGCTCCGACCGACGCTGCTGCGCCCGCACATAATCCACGGCCTTGATCTGATCGCCAGGAGCGATGCGATTTCTGAATTTGGGCCCGAATAATTCCGGACGATCGCGGGCATCCTCGCCATAGAGACTGAAAATCTCCGGCGTCTGAATGATCACTTTCGGTTCCGCGTAATCGGCAAGCGGCCGGAGTTCGGCTTCACGCAGATCAGCCCCGAGCTCACGCAGCTTTTCCAGGACGGCTGCCATGCCGTCGTGCACCGCCGCATCGGCGGGAAGATCGCGTTGCCAGAAGTGGGAGACCACGCCAACCCGCATCCCCTTGATGTCGCGGCCCAAGGTGGCCGAAAATTCGGGAACTGGCCGATCGGCCGAAGCTGGATCATTGGCGTCGTATCCTGAAACGACTTGTAACAGCAGCGCGCAATCGGCCACCGTCCAGGTCATCGGGCCGCAATGATCCAACGTGAAGGAATTGAGCATCACGCCATGACGGCTGACGCGCCCATAGGTCGGCTTGAATCCTACGATTCCGGAAAGAGCGGCCGGCACACGAATTGAGCCTCCGGTATCGGTTCCGAGCGCAGCGAGACAGAAACTGGCCGCCACGGCCACACCCGCTCCGGTGCTCGAGCCTCCCGGGTCACGGTCCAGAGCCCAAGGGTTGCGCGCCGGCGGCCAGGGCAATGTTTTGTCCACTCCGCCATAAGTGAGCTCGTGCGTTGCAAGCTTGCCAAGAAGCACCGCGCCCGCAGCGTTGAGGCGCGCTACAGCCGTCGCGTCCCGAAGGGGAATGTTGCCGAGGAATGCGCGAGAGCCGCCCGTCGTAAGCAATCCAGCGGTGTCATAGACATCTTTGACCGCATAAGGGATGCCGTGCAGAGGCCCCGTACGCTTGCCGTCGCGCAACTCCCTGTCGGCGCGCGCCGCGGCCTCGAGCGCGCGCTCGGGAGCCAAGGTTATGAAACTGTGCAGCTTGCCATCGTAGTGCTCGATGCGATCGAGACAGCGTTTTGTAAGTTCAGTAGAGGTTAGTCGCCGGCCGGCAATTTGCGCCGCCGCTTCCGCAAGGGTTGGTAATCTATCGTCGTCGCTTCTCAAGGCGCCCGGCCTGGCGAATTCGTGGCGCGTTCCGGCAACGCGAGAATCCGGCGAGCTTCTGCAGGACTTGCGGGCTCGGCGTCCAACATCGACATGAGATTGACTGCTTTTTCGACCAGAGCCGTATTGCTCGGAGCAAGCTTGCCCTCGGAGATCCAAGGGGTGTCTTCGAGACCCACACGGATATGGCCGCCGAGCATGACCGTTAGAGCGGCCATCGGGAACATCGCCAGCCCTTTGCCAAAGGCAAACCATATCGCGTCGGCCGGCAGCAGATATTTCATGCACATCAGCGTTTCCGGCGTGGACGGGGCGGACCAGGTCAATCCGAGACAGAGCTGAATCACCGGCGGCGAGTCGATCAGGCCTTTTTCCTGCAGATCACGGGTATACATGATGTGCCCGGTCTCAAAGACCTCGAATTCCGGCTTCACCCCGGCAGCTCGGAACCGGATGAGACAGTCTCGGATGTGCTTCTCCGGATTGAGGTAGATGGGATCGCCTTTGTTATTCGAGCCCATCGACAGGCTGCAAATCTCCGGTTTCAACTCCTCGACATGTCCAATCCGGTTCTCCGTGGTCGTAAGACTTGTTCCAGGTCCAGGATGCAAGGGATCGGGGTCGCCGGGATAGAAGATGCCGCCGGGGCCGGTTGTCAGGTTGAGGATCACATCGCTTCCTGTCTCGCGAATTCGCGCCACAACCTCGCGATAAAGCGCGAGATCCATGCTTCCGTGACCAGTCTTGAGATCGCGTACGTGAATATGCGCGACCGCGGCTCCTGCCCGCGCCGCCTCAACAGAGGCCTCGGCGATTTGCTTCGGCGTGATTGGAATCGCCGGATTCGCCTTGGGATCGCCGCCGCCATTGACCGCGCATGTGACTACGACCTTCTTAGTCATTCGTTTGCTCCGCGATCTGATGCGTCAGCATCTTTTTTCGATCCAACAGAAGTCGTTCAACGCCTCTTGAGCGACGGAATCGTAACTCGACAGGATCACATGCGGCTCGCCCATAGCGCTCACCAGCCAAACGCCTTCGGCAAGAACAAAACGAGTGGGGGCACAAAAGAAACGAGGAACAGCACGCCATAGCTGACGATGACGAAGGGCCAAATATTGGCGATCAGCGTCGTCATCGGCACCCTGGTCATTGCAGACATAACAAACAGGATGATACCGACCGGTGGAGTAATGCCACCCAAAACGACATTCATGGAAAACAGAAAGCCAAAATAGATCGGATCGATCCCGTAGGAACTGGCCATTGGCGCCAGCAGCGGTGCCAGCATCACCAAGATGGCATTCGCTTCAATGAACATGCCGCAGATCAGCAGCAGCAAGTTCACCAGCAACACAAAGGCGTAAGGGTTCTGCGTCAGCCCTCGCAGCAGTTCAGTCAATTGCTGGGGCAGCAGCGCGACGCTGAAAATGTAGGTCACCATCGAGGCGAAGGCGATGAGTGCTCCGACAATTGCGGTGACAATTCCGGCGTTAAGCAATGCCCCCGGAAGATGCGACACGCGAAGCTTCCGAGTGATAAAAAAACCGACGACCAGTGCATACACGACGCCGATTGCCGCACCCTCGGTAGCCGTGAAGGCCCCTGCGGTGATGCCACCGACCACGATAATCGGCATCATGAACACAACGAACGAACGCTTCGTTTGAAGCCAGATGTTGCCCAGGTCTATGGGCTCTCCCGTATAGGGATAATTCCGGCGGTGCGCAAGATAGCTGCACATAGCCATCAAGCCCGACGCAAGAAGAATTCCTGGCACTATCCCCGAGATGAACAGTCCGCCGATCGATACGTTTCCAGCCATCACGGCATACACAATGAACGCGGCGCTTGGCGGGATGATCGGCCCGAGGTTGGCAGCCGCTCCAACAACACTGGCCGCAAAGGGCCTGCCATATGCCTTGGATAAAGCAGGAACGATCGTGCCCCCCAACGCAGTGGCGTCGGCCACCGCCGTGCCCGACACGCCTGAGAGGATGAGCGCTGCGATGACGGTGACATGGGCGAGTCCACCGCGAATCCGACCGACAATGCTATTCGCGAAATCAATCAGCCGATCCATGATCTGGCCGTTGATCATAAGCTGGCCCGCCAAGGCGAATAGTGGAATCGCCATGAGCGGGAATGAATCGATGGAATGCACCATTTTCCCAGGCAGCAGGCTGAGCGGCAGGTCTCCGACAACCGCGCCGGCGAGAGCGCTGAGACCGATAGCAAACGCGAGGGGCATACCAAGCCCGCCCAAAACGACGAAGCCGATCGCGATTGCGAGGATCATTCCGAGAGGGACTCCGGCTTGGGTGCTGTCCCAGTCAATGCCACCCGGATCAAATGCAGTACGGAATGGAAGTTGCCAACAATCAGCACGACATAGAACGTGCCGGTGCTGAGCTTGAGGGTTGGCGTTCGCTGGTCCCAAGTGGAGTGCGCCAAGCGTGCGGCATAATAGGCGATGATCACTAGCAGTACCGCCATCATCGCTGCCGTGACTCGCAGCAACACCCGTTGAATATCGATGGGCACCTGATTCACGAAAAGGTCAACACCGACATGCAGGCCGCGCTTGAAGCCGAGCGGGATCGCTAGAAAAACCATTAAAATAAAGCAGAGTCTGGGCACCTCCCAACCCCAATCGAGCGAGCTATTGAATCCGTAACGGAACACCACCTGAAGCACCACGACAGCGGTTAAGACCGCCATCAGAACGATAATAACGAACGCGGCGGCGCGGTCGATCACCTCAACCAATGCATCGTATTTTCCAAGCCACGAATTGGGAGCATCAGGCTCGCTCTGCCGAGGAGCTGTCGTGTTGCTTACCGACACTTCTCACTGCCCATCATCGCAAGGTCCATGACTTTGTCGCCCAATTCCTTTCGAAGGTTGTCATGGATGGGCGAGCGCGGCGGTGCGGAATTGGCACTTAACTCCAACTCCCTACTGACACCCCTCAATGCCTTTCACTGCGAGGTCCATCACCTTGTCCCCTAGTCGCTTTCGCATCTCGGCATACACCGGACGAGCGGCCTCGCGGAATTTGACGAGTTCGGCCTTCGGAATCTCGTAGTATTGCATGCCGCGCTTGGTCAGCTCTGCAAGTCCGGCAAGATTATCCTTTTCTGCTGCCGCCCGCTGACCGACGATTGCTGTATCCATCGCACTGCGTATGGCCTTTTGGTATTCCGGCTTAAGCGCGTCGTATGTCGGCTTATGCATCAGATAGAATGCCCAGTCGAAGAACTCGGCGGTGTTGGAGAGGTGCTTTTGCACTTCGTACATTTTTAGAGCCACCATATTGCCGTAGGGATTTTCTTGCCCATCGACCACACCCTGCTGGAGGGCGGAATAGAGCTCTTTGATATCGACCGGAGTTGGGTTTGAACCCAACGCGCGGAAGGTTGCCAGGAAGGTCTCGCTGGCCGGTACGCGAATCTTCAGGCCCTTCATGTCCGCGACGGTCTTGATCGGCCGCACATTGTTGGTCACGTGTCGCAAGCCATTTACCCCCCAGCCGAGAACCACGAGGCCTTTTCCCTCCATTTTTTGGTTGAGGTAGCGCCCGAGTTCACCATCGATGAGACAAAGCGCTTGCCGACCGTTCGATACCGCGAAAGGTAACGTCGCAGCATCCAACTCGGGAAGCAAACTACTGAAAAAGTTGGGAGCGCCCCAGATGATCGGAATTTGGCCAGTTCGAACTTGATCGACCTGTTCGATATTACCGCCAAGTTGGCTGCCGGGGAAAAGATCGACTCGCACCGCTCCCTTGGTGAGCCGCGCCAACTCTGCCTTAAACGTCTCCATGTAGATACTCGCCGAATGCCCTGCGACGTAAGTGCCGCTGGCGCGCAGCGTTATTTCTTGAGCATTCGACAGCGAAGTGGTCGCTAGGCCAAAACCGATCACGTAAAGCAAACGACTGATTTTCATGATCCGCCCCCCCCGGCTGTAGACTTCAATTGGAAGCCATCGAGGTTATGCATGGCCGCACATCGGTCACAAGAACCGCATCGACGGCGCGAGACATCGAGCCTGTGATCCCGTCACGATCGAACCGAAGAACACCAATCAAATACGATCGCGATGTTTCCAAGCGGCGCAATCGCATCGAGCGATGCGTCAACCTGAAACAATTCCGCCGCATCGCGACACTCTACGCAAAGACCGCCAGGGCATTCCTCTCGATGCTAGGCATCGAAGCCGCAAGGCTCTGGCTCAAAACCGTCAACACGGGCGAAAATCTGCTCCGAGAGGAGGTGATACGTGATGGTGATGGCGTGATAAGAATTTTCTTTTGGGCCGCGCAGCCCAGGGGGCGTCAGGAACTCACGTCACGAGCTCAGCCCAGGACCGGCCCACGCACAGATGTAGCGAACTATACGCCAGCCGGGGGATGCGCTGTCAAGCGAATACTGATTCGGCGAGAAGTGGCGGGGGAATCTTCGGGAAATTCTCGAGGGGTCAATACACCGCAAGTGCCTCGTCGCGGAGGTCGGTGACAAACATGTGGCCGGGGGCGTGCGAGATCATGAGGGGCGGCTTGGCCTGCATGGCCACGGCCTGGGGGGTGACGCCGCAGGCCCAGAAGACGGGAAACTCGCCGGGCCGGATCGTCACCGGGTCGCCGAAGTCCGGCTTCGAGAGGTCGCGAATGCCCAGGGCGCCCGGGTCTCCGACGTGCACCGGTGCCCCGTGCACCGCAGGAAATCGCCCGCTGATCTGGACGGCCCGCGCAACCAGGGATGCCGGGATGGGTCGCATGGTCACCACCAGCGGGCCGCTGAAGGCGCCGGCCGGCATGCAAGGGATCGAGGTGATGAACATGGAGACATTCTTCCCCTCCTCGATGTGGCGGACGGGGATCCCGGCCTGGAGGAGCCCAGTCTCGAACGTGAAGCTGCAACCGAGGAGGAACGCGACAAGGTCGGATGTCCAGACGCCCAGCAGGTCCGTCACCTCCTGGACGAACTTCCCATCCCGGTAGATGCGGTACTTGGGGAGGTCGGTCCGGAGGTCCGCCCCCGGGGCCGTGAGCATGGGCTCCGGCGAGCCCACGTCCGTCACCTCGAGGATCGGGCAGGGCTTGGGGTTCCGCTGGGCAAAGAGGAGGAAATCGTAGGCGAGCTCGCGGGGCAGGACCACCAGGTTCGCCTGGACGTAGCCCGGCGCCAGGCCGGCTGTGGGCTTGCGCCACCGGCCCTGGCGGATCATCGTCCGGACTTCAAGAGGCGGGGCTCCCTTCGAAATCTCCGGCTGCTCCCCCATACTGCGCTACCCCCCCCGCCAGCCTCCGGAAGACGTGTGGCCAGCCTTCGATGCCAGCCCGTGCGAGGCCAGGATACCTTGGGAGCACGCGGCTGTCACCTTTTGATCAAAAGGGATTAGCCCCTCGTCGCTTTTCATGGTAATTTCACCTTGCGCGTTTGAAGATCCGGTGATCTCCCTCGTGGGACTGAGAGCATGGACCGGAGAGAACTCCTCACCCTTCTGACACGAGTTCGGACAGGGAGCCTGAGTGTTGTCAGGGCGCTGGAGCGACTGCGCCACTTTCCCTCCGAGGATCTCGGGTTTGCTCGGATGGACAATCACCGGGCCATCCGGCAGGGCTTCCCCGAGGTGATCTTCTGCGAGGGGAAGACGGTCTCACAGGCCACGACGATTGCCCGGCGGAGCCTCCTGCGGCACGGCATGCTCCTGGCGACCCGCGCCTCCCCTGAGATCTTCAACGCCATCAAGGCCAAGGCGCCCCGCGCGGCATATCACCCTCTCAGCCGTGCGATTGTGGTGAAGCCCCTCCATCCCGCTCCCCCCGTCGGCCAGGTTCTGGTCCTTTCTGCCGGGACCTCCGATATCCCCGTGGCCGAGGAGGCCGCGGTGACCGCCGATATCTTGGGAAGCCGGGTGGAGACGCTCTACGACGTAGGCGTCGCGGGCCTCCATCGGATCCTGGACAACAGGGCGGCCATGGATGCCGCCCGCGTCCTGGTCGTGGTGGCCGGGATGGACGGGGTGCTACCGTCCGTGGTGGGCGGGCTGGTGGACAAACCGGTGATCGCAGTGCCAACCAGCGTCGGTTACGGCGCGAGTTTCCAGGGCCTGGCGGCGCTGCTCACCATGCTGAACTCCTGCGCCGCGGGCGTGGCCGTCGTCAACATCGACAATGGCTTCGGCGCCGGTGTCCTTGCCCATCGGATCAACAGTATGGGCGACAGCGATGGCCGGGTACCCGCTGGGTGGCGACGGACCCGCCTCAATACTCCAAAAACAGGAAAGCGCGGACGATAGGAGCGCAGAGAATGCGCATCGGCTACTTCGATTGCTGGAGCGGCGTGAGCGGCGACATGATCCTGGGCGCCCTGGTGGATGCCGGCCTGGAGCTGGAGCGATTACAGGCGGCCATCTCCGGCCTCGGCGTGCCGGGCATCCAGCTTTCCGCCGAACAGGTGAAGCGCGGTGCGTTTGTGGGGACCCGGGTTCACGTCCGGACTGAGGAGCAGGGCCACCCGCACCGGCGGCTTCCGGACATCGAGGCCATCCTGGACCGCGCCGACCTTCCGGAACTCGCCCGCGCCGACGCCAGACGTATCTTCCGCCGGCTGGCCGAGGCCGAGGCCTCCGCGCACGGCACCACCCCCGATCGGATTCATTTCCACGAGGTGGGGGCGCTGGATGCCCTGGCGGACGTCGTGGGCGCCGCCTGGGGGATTCGCCAGCTCGGTCTCACGCGGATCCACGTCTCGCCCATCAACCTCGGCAGCGGGTCCATCCAGGCGGCCCACGGCAAGATGCCGGTGCCGGCCCCAGGCACGGCCGCCCTTCTCACCGGGGTTCCCGCCTATGGCAGCGAGATCGCCCTGGAACTCACCACCCCCACGGGGGCCGCCATCCTCACCACGCTCGCCGCGACCTACGGGCCCATGCCGGCCATGATCATCCGACGTGTGGCCTATGGCGCGGGCCATCACGACCTCAAGGAACAGCCGAACCTCCTCCGCCTGATCATCGGGGAGCTGTCGGGCGACCTGGACCGCGACCAGGTGACCGTTTTGGAGGCGACCATTGACGACATGAACCCGCAGTTCTTCGAACCGCTCCTGGATCGCCTGTTCGAGGCGGGGGCCCTGGATGTCTTCCTCTCATCCGTCATCATGAAGAAGTCCCGGCCCGGCACCACACTCACGGTCCTGGCGGAGCCGGCCGTCGCCGACCAGCTTGCCGCCCTGATCCTGACCCACAGCAGCACCTTCGGGGTCCGGGCCCACACCGCCACGCGATGGAAACTGTTCCGGGACTTCATCACCGTGAGCACGACCCACGGTTCCGTGCGGGTCAAGCGCGGCTGGTCCGGCGACCGGATCACGATCCTCTCGCCGGAATACGAGGATTGCCGGCGGGCGTCCCAGGCCACGGGCGTTCCCATCCAGGTGATCTACGACGAGGCCCGCCAGGCCGCCGCTCGCGCCGAGGGTGCGGGGGCCGCCGGGGTTCCCCGGGATCCGGAAGCCTGACCCATGGCCGCGGCCGACTCCCTTCGTCACATCCTGACCCAGTTCGAGGCGGCGGCCGAGCGCCTCGGCCTCGACGCCGGCATGCGCCGCCGCCTCGTCGCGTGCGATCGTGCCCTCATCGTCTCCGTCCCCACCCTCATGGATGATGGCCGCCTGCACGTCTTCACCGGCTATCGCATCCAGCACAACAACACGCTGGGTCCTGCCAAGGGAGGCGTCCGGTACCACCCCGACGTCACGCTGGACGAGATCACGGCACTCGCCATACTGATGACCTGGAAGTGCGCCCTCATGGGTCTGCCGTACGGCGGGGCCAAAGGCGGCATCCCGTGCGACCCTCGGGCCATGTCCCGTGGAGAGCTGGAGCGGATGACCCGGCGCTACACCACCGAGATCTTCCTGATCATCGGCCCCGACCTGGACATCCCCGCCCCCGACATGGGCACCGACGAGCAGATCATGGCCTGGATGATGGACACGTACAGCATGCAGCGTGGGGTCACGGTGCCGGGCGTGGTCACGGGGAAGCCGCTGCTCCTGGGGGGCTCCCTGGGGCGGCGGGAGGCCACGGGGCGCGGCGTCTACTACGTGGCCGTGGAGGCGGCCAAACTCCTCGGTCTCACGCTGGAAGGCGCTCGCGTCGCCCTTCAGGGGTTCGGCAACGTGGGGCGGACGGTGGCGCAGCAACTCAGCCAGGAGGGCTGCCGGATCGTGGCGGTGACCGGCTCACGCGGGGGACGGCACCAGGCCGACGGCCTGGACCTGGAGCGCCTGGCTGCCCATGTGGCGGACGGCGGGCGACTGGAGGAATGCCCGGTCGGCGACCGGATCACCAACGCGGAGCTATTCGGCCTCCCCTGCGATATCCTGGTTCCTGCGGCCGTCGGTGGCCAAGTCACCGAAGCGAACGCGGATCAGATCCGCGCTCGGATCCTGGCGGAGGGGGCCAACGCCCCCACCACGCCCGAGGCCGACGCGATCCTGCGCGAGCGCGGCGTCCTCGTCATCCCGGACATCCTGGCCAACGCCGGCGGCGTGACGGTTTCGTACTTCGAGTGGGTCCAGGACCTGCAATTCTACTTCTGGACCGAGCGGGAGATTAACCTGCGCCTGCGGGAGATCATGAGCCAGGCCTTCCGGCGCGTCCACGCCGCTGCGGACAAACACAAGACGGACCTCCGAACCGCCGCATTGATGATTGGCGTGCAACGGGTGGCGGAAGGACACCGCCTGCGGGGCCTCTACCCCTGAAGGCATTGCGTAACCGCAGGTGGCCGAAGCTCTGGGCGTGGCCCCGATGGATCCGGCCGCCTACCTTCTCAACGCGGCCGCCATCAAGGCCCGCCTGTCCGCCCATGTTCATTGGTCATTTGCTGGGCGTCAGACGCGCCAGATAGTGCCCCTCCTCCTCTTGCCAGATGACCTCGCACGACCAGCCGGCTTTCCCGGCATGCTCAGCCAGGACCTTCGAATCCACGAACAGCCACGCCAGCGGAGGACCTTTCTCCCCCTTGTACTCCAACTGGAACCGCATCTCGCCGATGTAATGGGCCGTGGGAACGCGCGCTTTCAGAGCAGCCACCTCCGCGAGATCCTCGGTCCAGTCGGGATCGTACGAGTCCAGCAGGATCTGCCCGTCGGCCTTCAGCAGCCGCCGGGCATCCCCCAGGAAACGATCCAGGCCGGCGAGGTCGCCAACCACCCCGATCCCGTTCATCATCATCAGGAGCGTATCAAACGGCTCCTCCCGAAAATGGAAGAGGTCCGCGCAGCGAGCGTCTTTGACGCCGCGTTTCTGCATGACCTCGACCGCCTCGGGAGCGATGTCAATCGCGCACACCGGGAAGTCCCGCTCCTGAAGCGCGAGGGCGTGGCAGCCCGCCCCGGCGCCCGCGTCCAGCACCCGGCCCCGGCAGAGATCGAGGGCGGCCTCTTCCAGCGCCGAGAACTCCGAGGGACCCCGGAAGAAGACGTGGATCGGGACGACCTCTGTCTCCCCGTCGTCCTCGTGGACCACCACCTGTGCGGAGGTGTCCCCATGGAAGTAGTCCAGGAGCGCGATCCCATGCGGCTTCCAGGGCTCGGAGTTCATGGAGTCGCCTCACACATCCGACACTCAAGCGCCCGAGCCCAGATCGCCCGGTCGCCCGATCTTACTGCCCCACACCGTCCTTTCGGACCTCCACCTGCGACACCCGCTCCCACAGCTTCACCAAAGCACTGGTATTCTCGTCACCCAGCCCGCTCGCCTTGGCCACATCCAGCACGTTGAGCAGGCTGTTGACCATCGGGAGGGGGACGTTGTACTCGCGACCCACCGCGCTCATGTAGCTCATGTCCTTGTGGGCCAGCTTCAAATGAAACGTGACCGTGAAATCACGACGGCAGATCGCCGGGACCGACCTCTCGAAGACCCGGCTGTTCCCGCCGCTCACGTGCACGACATCGTACAGGGCCTTCAGATCGACGCCGGCCTTGGCGGCCAGGGGGAGCACCTCGGCGATCCCCGCGTTGCTCAGTTGCGCCAGGAAGTTATTGATCAGCTTCACGATATTGCCGTGCGCCGTGGCGCCCACGTAGATGATATTCTTGGCGATGGCCCGGAAGACCGGGAGGCACTTCTCATACACGGCCTTGTCGCCGCCGATCATGAGGTTCAGCTCGCCGGCGTTGGCGTGGGAAGGGTTCCCGGTCATGGGGGCATCCAGCATGTCGATCTTCCGCTCTCGCAGACACGCGGCCAGCATCCGCGTGGAGGCCGGCAGGCTCGTACTCAAGTCGATGACCACGGAGCCCTCCCCCAGGCCCTGCAACAGGCCCGGGGCGCCGAGAATCGCCGCCTCGACCTCTTTGGAAGACGGCACGCAGAGCATGATCGTCCCATTCTTCTCCGCGACTTCAGTGAGGGACCGCGTCACCTTGGCCCCCGCGCCAACCAGATCGTCCAGCTTCATCCCCTCCCGGTGGGCATGGACCATGACCTTGTAGCCTTTGCCCAGGAGGTTCTTCACAACCCCTCTCCCCATGAGACCAGGACCGAGAAAACCGATGCTCTCAGCCATCCGACACCTCCACCTGCCGTGTTTGCAATCCTGCAGTTGATGGGAAAGCCCCTGAGCCCTGTAGCGCGACCCTCGCAATTCGTTCTCGTGATGCACGCATCAATTACACCGCTTGAGGAGGAGCGCCCACATCTTTACCGGGGTGGCCCCCTCGTTCCGGGTTTCGTGGGGCGTCCGGGGCGGGAGCCAGCGAACCGCACCGGGCTTCAGCACCTCCCGCCCATTTGGCGTGATCAGCGTCAACTCCCCCTCCAGGATGAATTGTTGGAGGGTCTTCTTGCCGTGGTTCCTCTGCGTTTCCAATGGTCCCTCGGGTCCGACATTTCCGCCGGAACGACCGGGCCAAACAGCCGGGCTCCCTGGACCGAAATCATCGGGCCCGGTGTTGGGTATCGGAACAGACATCCCGAGCCAGGAACTGGTTCACCTGGGCGAGCAGGCGTGGCCCTCTCACGGGGGGCCCCGCCAGCAGGGCCTCCATCTCTCCATCTTGAAATCGGTACCGGTAGTAGAGGTCAAACCGCACCTCGCCGCCAACTGTCCGCAGATCCAAATGGAATGGAGAGGTCTGGTTCGTGCGGAGCAGGAAGTCCGGGATCTCACCCTTCGTTTCGGAGATGGCGCGGTCCCGTGCATCCACGCCCACCAACTCCAGTTCCAGGAACCGCACCTCTTGCGGCGACCATGGGTTCTGCGCCACGCCGTCCAGACGCTGCACGTTGGATTCAGGGCGACTGCAATTCCAATACAGAACTACGTGAGACGTGGCAACCCGATGGCCGAAGACGTCTGGCGGATAGACCGAACGCTGTTCCTCCGATCTCTGCAGAGCCTCAAGAGGGGCACAGGCTGCCAGGCCCAGCGCTAGGCCCACAACCAGCATGGAATGGCGAATCATGAGGACCGCCTCCTCCACGCTCAGGACCCCGTTGCCGCTCTCCACGCCGTTGTGGGTCACGGTCATGGACACCGTGTCCTCGTGTGTTGATTCTTTCAGGGGGCCGGGGTGAGTACGATCGCCAGGGACACGCCCTCAGAGGAACAGCCGGCCGCTCCCCAGGCCACCACCCGGGGTGAGCTTTTCCAGGGCCTTCGCCAGGGCGGCATGCTGCTCCTCCGTGAGGCCGACGAACGTGAGACCGCTCTCGTACCGAAGGAGCCGTCTCTTTTCCGGGGTCTGCTCGCTGCCGATGACCGCGCTCCGGACAACGCGAGCCGAGAGCAGCACCGACCCGATCCCGGGCGGCAGTTCAAAGGTGCAGGGGGTTCCGGGGGGCAGGGGGTTGAGGTGCGCGATGCGGGCGCCGGTGAGGCTGATGTCGAGAATGCGGGCGTCCAGGATCGCGCGCGCTCGGCCGCCGAGCCGCCCGGCAACTGCGATTCGGGGTGCCTGGCGACGCTCTCGAAACTCGACCCCCACCAGTTCCCTCCGTGCGACGGCAGGCGAGCAACCGGGTGCCCTCCGCGCTCCCGGTTTTTTAGAGGACCTGGCACGTCCGGCAGGGAAGCCTATGTGTGCCCAGGGCTCCTGTCAAGTTCTCCTTTCTCGTCTTCCAACTTTCGCGCCCCCGTCCGGCGCGCCATTGCCTCTGGGTTCAGCGTGCGGGGCGGGAGGTTCCCGTCCAGGTAGCTTTCGATGGTCTCGACAACCTGGCGGAAGAACAGGTCATACGCCTCGCGCGTGACATAGCCCACGTGCGGTGACAGCACGACATTCTGCAGCGCCAGAAGGGGAGAGTTCGGCGGCAGCGGCTCGACGTCATACACGTCCAGGGCGGCCCCGGCGATGCGGCCCTCGCGGAGGGTCACGACCAGGACACCCTCGTCCACCAGCGGGCCTCGCGCCGTTTGGTCTCCGCCCCCGCCGGTGCGGCCCGTGGCCTACGAGCCGGCGGCCCGGTCAAGAGAGAAGCGGCTCATGTCGGTCCCTACTGGCTTCCTGCCAAGCTGCCGGAGCATGGTGGTCACCTGCCCGCGATGATATGTCCCGTGGTTCACGACGTGCTGCAGGCTGTGAACGAGAGGCAAAGTGTGTGCGTTTCCCACCAGATCCCGGTAGGGGAACGGCTTGGCCAGACCCTCTTCCGACAGAGACTCCAGGAATGTGCGGCGCTCCCGCTCAATGGCAGCGAACCGGTCCTTCAAGCTGGCCACGGTCGGAAAGTCGGTCACGGCCAGCACCACGGGTTGAGATTCGCCGTGCCACCGGCGCAGCCAGATCCACTCGGCGCTCAGGATGTGCACCAGGGTATCCCGCACCGACGGAAAGCTGTTTTTCAGGTCCCGGAGAAACTCCTCGGAGGTGAGTGGCTCTACGGCGCCGAGGGCCCGCGCATTGGCCCAGGAGTTGTACTCAAACAGCGTGAAGATATCTTGCCGATTCATGATCATGACCTCCTATTAATTGAACCAAAGCCGTTCCGCGGTTCCCCCCATGATCGCATCCAGTTGCACTGTGGAGAGGAACTTCGCCTCCCGCGGCAAGAGGTTGCGATTGCGCACGTACCCGCAGCCGGCGAGGACGTGGGGAAAGTCCGACCCCCACATGCAGCGGTCCGCGCCGAAGGCCTTGACCGCCGCCTCCACGAAGGGCATGCCGTCTCGGTACGGGTAGCGCTCCTCACACCAGTGGTGAAACCCGGACAACTTGACGGAGACGGTGGGCAGGCTGGCGAGCTCGAGGAGGGCCTTGAAGACCGGCTGGTGCAGGCTCGCCTTTGGCACCGGGTTGTTGAGATGGTCAATCACCACGCGCAGGGACGGAAATCTCTTCAGCAGCCCGTGCAGCCTTGCAAGGCCTCTCCCCGCCCAGAGCAGGCAGACGATGGTGTCCGTCTCGGCGATGGCTTCCCACAGCGGCATGGTCTCTTCGATCCCCAACCAGGGTCCCGTCGTCGGGCCCTCTCCCTCGCGGTAGGCTCGCAAGCGGATCCCGGTGGCACCCTGGGCGCGCCATTTCTTCAGGGCCGCGGCCGCGCCCGGTCCGCGCGGATCAATCACGCAGACGGCCCGGAACCGGTCCGGGTACCGCCTGGCGCACTCGATCATGTACGAATTGTCCCAGTGGTACAACCAGGGCTGGACGAACACCGCCTTGTCCACGCCGGCCTCATCCATGTAATCCATGAACAGCTCGACCGATGCCTGGGCCTGGGCGCTGTAGTTGCCGGGGCCCATCGGTCCCGGGGCTTTCCCGGCTGCGGTCTCGTCCCAGACGTGCAGGTGCGAATCGATGATGGGTGCCATGCGCGGTTTCCTCTCAGGTGATGGGTCGCAGGAATCTGCGTGCGTTCTCGCTCCGGGGGTCAGAGTGCGGGCCGTCGCGCGTGCCAGGGGGTGGCCGCCTCGTAGGCCGTCCCGACCCGCAGGATCGTGGCCTCGTCGAAGTGGCGCCCCACGATCTGCAGCCCGAGGGGGAGACCCGGGGGCGCGAAGCCCATCGGCACGCCCAGGGCGGGCAGACCAAATGTGCTGGAGGGCGCGTTGAACACCGGATCCCCCGTGGATCCCAGGCCCTCCGGCGCGGGACCCGGCGCCGCGGGCGTGACCAGCACATCCACCTCGCGGAGGAGCCGGCGGATGGCCGCAATGGCCTCGGACCGGACCTGTTGCGCGCGAAGGTAGGACGCGGCCGGGATCAGCAAGCCCGCCTCGATCAGCGCGGCGAGCTTCGGCCCGTACTCCTGCCGCCGCACCCGGAATCGGTCCCGGTGGAAGGCCGCGGCCTCGGCGTGCAGGACCACGCGGCCCGCCTCCACGCCGGCCTCGAAGCAGGCCGGAAGCTGCACATCGCGCACGCGGATTCCGAGCCCTGCCAACACGCGAACGGCGTCTTGAAAGGCTGCCATGACGGCCGCGCTCGAGCGCGCCGGAAAGTACCGGTCCGGAATCCCCGCGGCCAGCCCTCCGGGTGGCTCGGCCATCTTTTCGACATAACACGGTACGGATCGGTCTGCCGCACTCGGATCGTTGGGATCCGGTCCCGCCACCGCCTCCAACAGCAGGGCCGCATCCCGGACCGTTCTGGCGATCGGGCCGGGATGGTCGAGCGACCAGGCGAGCGGAAGGATCCCGTACCGGCTCACCCGGCCGTAGGTCGGCTTGAGCCCCACGACCCCGCAGAACGCGGCGGGCCGGACAATGGAACCGACTGTCTGGGTCCCGAAGGCCCCCAGGCACATGCCCGCCGCCACGGCCGCAGCCGACCCGCTGCTGGACCCGCCGGGCGTGTGGTCTGTGTTCCAAGGATTCCTGGTGGGGGCCGGGTCGGCGTACGCGAACTCCGTGGTGGCCGTCTTGCCCAGCACGATCGCGCCGGCCGCCCGCAACCGCCGGACGACCGTCGCACCGTAGGTCGGGATGAAGCCGGCCAGGACCCTCGAACCACCAGCCGTCTCGAGGCCGGCCGTGTAGTAGATGTCCTTGATGCCGACCGGGATCCCGTGCAGGGGTCCCAGGTGCGTCCCCTTCCGGAGGAGTTTCTCGAGGCGTTCTGCCTCTGCCAGCGCCTGCTCCGGCACCGTCCGTGCCCACGCCAGGAGGTGCGGGTCCACGGCGGCGATCCGGTCGAGGTGAGAGCACACCAGATCCACGGGCGACAGCGTCCCCCGGCGGATCAGGTCGCAGGCTTCGGCCAGTGTCAGCTCCCACGGCTCTCCCATGTCGGCGTCCCCTCAGTACACCGAAATGTGATGCAGCCTTCGTCCTCGCCCGGATTATTCGCGAACATGTTCGCGAATAATCGCGGGGAATGACCAAATCCCAATCCGCCGCGGGCGGAATGACCAATTGCGGATGGCAGTTCCGTGAAGCCCCGTGACGGCGCGCTGTGCGCGCCCACCATCATTGGTCATTGGAAATTGGTCATTGGTCATTTGATCCGGGGATCACCAGAACGGTGGCCGGCTCGGTCTCCATTGCGACGGTCGCCCCGTGCACCGCCGCCAGGGCCGGGCCGAGCATCGTCCAAGCCTCCAGGGGCTTCCGGGTGCTGTCGCCCTCCAATGTCATCCCCAAGAGTTCCCCAATCCATTGTCGCACCTGCTCGGGTGGTTCCATTGTCGTCACCCTTCCTATCCGATCGCCCGCGCCAGCCGGGCCACGCCCTCGTCGATGTCGGTCAGGGGTGGGCTCACGAAGTTGAGCCGCATCGTCCCCTCGCCCCCACCGGCCGGGAAGAAGGCGGCGCCGGGCACATAGGCGACCCCCTGATCCAGCGCCTTGCTGAGCAGACCCGTAGCCGACTGGCCGGAAGGTAGCCGCAGCAACAGGAACATTCCTCCGGCCGGGCGGGTCCAAGTCGCCCGTCCCGTCAACTGCCGCTCCAGCGCCCGGAGGAAGGCATCCCGCTTTTCCCGGTAGGCGGCCCGCAGATGCGCCACCTGCGCCGGAAGGTGCCCGGCAGCCACGTAGCGGTGAACCATGCGCTGCGTGAACGAGTTGGCGTGGAGATCCGTGACCTGCTTCAAGAGGGCAAGGCGGGCAATGACCGGCGCCGGTCCGGCGATCCAGGCGACGCGCAGCCCGGGGGAGATGGTCTTGCTGAAGGTCCCCACCGTCAGGACCGGTGCCTCCGGGTCGGCCGCGGCCAGAGGGGCCGGCTCGCCGGCGTCGTAGCGGAGGTGGAGGTAGGCCTCATCCGCCAGAACCGGCACGCCGGCCGCTGCCGCCGCGCGAAGCACGGCGACGCGCCGATTGGTGGCCAGCGTCGTTCCGGCGGGATTCTGATGGTTGGGCATGCTGTAGAGGAGCTTCACGCGGGATTGCTTGAGCGCCGCGGCCGCGGCATCGGGATCCAGGCCGTCTGCATCCGTGGCGACGGGCCGCGCCGTTGCTTCATACGAGGCGAAAACCTGCAGGGCCGCCAGGTAGCTGGGCTCTTCGGTGAGGACCACATCCCCAGACTGGAGGAAGGCGCGCGCAACCAGGTCAATCCCCTGCTGCGAGCCGCTCACGATGAGGACCTGCTCCGCCTTCGTCGGAACGTCTCTGGCAGTCAGGTCCGCCGCCACCCACTCGCGGAGCGGACGGTACCCCTCAGCCTCCCCGTACTGGAGCCCTGCCCGCCAATCTTCGGCCAGGATTTCTGCCGCCGCCTCCTGGAGGGCCTTCACGGGGAACCCGGCAGGATCCGGCAGCCCCGAGGCGAAGTTGATGACCGGGCGCTGTGAGAGCACCCGGATGAGTGCCATGATCGGGGATGGTTCAACCCGCCCCATTCTCCTCGCGTACAGCGTCTCCCACTCCATCGCGCCTCCCTTTGTCAGCGAGCGTCTCAAGCCTTGCTAGCCCGCATTATTCACGAACGGACCCGTGAATTCTCCGGATCAAATGACCAATGACCAATTTCCAATGACCAATGATGGATTTCCAATGACCAATGATGGTGGGCGCGCACAGCGCGCCGTCAAGGGGCTTCACGGAACTCCCATCCGCAATTGGTCATTGGTCATTGGGATTTGGTCATTCCCCGCGATTATTCGCGAACATGTTCGCGAATAATCCGGGCTAGGGTGTGTGGCCGGCCTGGCGGGTCCTCCAGACGCCGTGGGCAGCCACGGCGTATTTCTGGTGCAACTCATGCCAGTCAGGCACCTCGTTGATCCACCAGTATCGAGCCTCCGTGATCTCGTGCGACGGCTGCGGCGTCCCCCCCACCACGTCACAAAAATAGACGATCGCAATGGCGCTGTGCGGACCGAACCCCACGTTCGGCTTCCGCGTGAACACCCCCACGAGCTGCCGGGATTGAACCTCGAGCCCTGTCTCCTCCCTTGCCTCACGGACGGCAGCCTCCTCGGGTGATTCGTTGGGCTCGACCCAGCCGCAGGGCAAACACCACAGCCCGTCATCCGATCGCCGCACCAGCAGGATCCGACCTTCACGATCGAAGATCGCGGCGTCGGCCCCGACCTTGGGTGTGATATAGCCCAGCTCCCCGACCAGCCGATGCCGGACAGCGTCAGGCGGGAGATCGAGCGACTCACCGTAATACTTCGTGGCGAGCGCCAGGAGACGCTCGAACCGCTCCCGGTCGTAGGGATTGGTCGTGTAGTTGAGGCCGTTCCGGGCGATGGTTTGTAGCTCGTCCAGCAACGGCAAGATATCCATCCGTGTGCTCTCCTTGCTTCTGGCGGGAGTCCCCAGGCAAACTCTCGCATTACTTTGGCGAGCGCCGCCGGTTGCTCTTCGGAACTCTTCGCATGTTGTCGCCGGACCCATGAGCTTTTCGAGGAGTAGCTGGGCGCCGCCGGGATCCTGATCCTCAGGCCCACGGGCCGACGAAGGGAGAGTGATACTGGTGTGCCGTCCCCACCAGCGCCTCCTGGGCAGCGGCGTCCAGGGGGCGGAAGCGCTCTGCCGCCGCGAGGAACTTCGGCAGCACCGTGACGTCGCCGACGCTGCATAACGTCGTGATCGGCTGGGAGAGGTTGAAGGCAACCGCCTGGTCGATGATCTTCTGGTCCGTGAACGGCTCGTACCAGGTGGTGTGGGTCTTGGGCCGGTCGCCCCAGGGGTCCTTGGCCAGCGTCTTGATGATGTGGACCCCCACGTCCTTCTGGCGGCAGGTCTCCAGCAGAGCCTGGACGTCGCGGCGGTACTCGGGCATGGACCAGAGGACGAAGTTCAGCGGGAACATCACCGTGTCGAAGTCGAAGCGGCGGAGGGCCTCCAGGTGCGTGCGCGGCGCGTCGTGGGTGTGGCCGGTGATGCCCAGCCAGCGCACTATCCGCTCCTCGCGTGCCTCGATCAGGGCCTCCAGTGCCTCGCCCTTGGCCGTACATTCCTCCAGCTCGCGCAGTTTGCAGACGGCATGCAACTGGTAGAGATCGAAGCGGTCCGTCCCGAGCCGCTCCAGCGAGCGGTGAAGCTCGGCCTTGGCGCCGTCGCGGGTGCGCTGGGCGGTCTTGCAACCGAGGAAGATCTTGTCCCGGATCCTGGGCATCCATGGCCTCAGTCGCAACTCGGCGTCCCCATAGCGCGGCGCCACGTCAATGTGGTTGACGCCGTAGTCCAGCGCCGTCTGGATGGCGCGGTCCGCCACGTCCTGGTCCACCCGGCCGATCCCGGCGGACCCGAAGGCCACCACAGTGCTCATCTGACCCGTCCGCCCCAACCGGCGCCGTTCCATACTCGGACCTCCCCTTGCGGCGTTTTGTTGGCCAAGATTACCCCAGGTCGGTCGGTTCGGCCAAGTCCATTCTTGACAGGCGGGAGGTATCCTTTTTCCCCGGCGGCTGAAGCGCCTCGGCCCCTCTGAGCCTCGTCTGTACCCTAGAGGGAAGCCTGGAAGGCGACGTCGATCACCTTGAGATCGTCCGGGGACAGCCTGAAGTCGAGTGCGGCGGCATTCTCACGGGCGTGCTCAGCCCGGCTGGCCTTGGGGATCGTGAAAAGCGATGGGCGCCGGGTCAGAAAGTTCAGTGCCACCTGGCGGGGGGTCCGGCCATACTTCTTGGCAATCTCAGCGATCACGCCGCGATGGAAGCCCCCCCTGGCCAGAGGCGTGTATCCGACGACCGCGATGTTGTGCTTCTCGCAGGACGGCAGGAGGTCCCGCTCGATCCTGCGGTCCCGCAAGTGGTGGAGCACCTGATCGCACACAAGGTGCTCCCGTGTGAGGGCCGCCTGGGCAGCCTGAAGTTTCGCCACGTCGAAGTTGCTGACACCGATGAAGCGGATCAGGCCCCGCCTGACCAGTTCCTCCATGGCGCGCATCGTCTCGGCAATGGGGTGCTGGCTTGCCCAGTGGAGAAGGTAGAGGTCAATGTACTCGGTGTCGAGCCGTTTGAGCGAGCGCTCGCACGCACGGAGCGTGCCCGCGTACGAGGCATTGTCCGGCCAGACCTTGGTGGTGATGAAGACGTCCGCGCGCCGTCCTGCAATGGCCTGGGCGACGACGCGCTCTGCACCACCGTCGCCATAAGCCTCGGCGGTATCAATGTGGGTCAACCCGAGCTCGATACCGAGGCGCAGCGCCGCGATCTCGTCTCTTTCCGTGCGGCGGCTCTCCCCCATCCCCCACGTCCCCTGGCCAATGACGGTCACATTCACCCCTGTAGCTCCGAACAGTCGCGTGATCATGATACCCTCGCGGGGATGGATGTCTGCGTCTCAAAGTCACTCAAAGCCACTAAAGCCGCAACGTCCCCCTCTCCCATCCCCCTCCCCGTTCCTCCCGTCCTAAGCCGTGCATGTGCCTATCCTCTCACTCTGATGATCCTGATCTGCCCTCAGATCCTCGGCAAGGTGATCTCGCGCTGGGCCTGATATTTGCCTTTCTTGTCCGCATACGAGGTTTCGCAAATTTCGTCGGCCTCGAAGAAGACGACCTGGGCGATGCCCTCGTTGGCGTAGATCTTGGCGGGAAGCGGCGTGGTGTTGCTGATCTCCAGGGTGGCCGTCCCCTCCCACTCGGGCTCGAAGGGGGTGACGTTCACGATGATGCCGCAGTTGGAGACGAAGACTCCAGCCTCCAGGGCGAAGTTCCCCGCCTCGGGTGCGGTCAGACAGTACACGTCGTGATCACAAGGAAGCTCACGGATGGCAGCAACCTTATGGTTGTTATATTGCGGCATGCCCTTGAACATCCGGATGATGTGAGGGAAGCGCCGAAAGACGGAGCGATCACAGTTGAGCAGTTTGGCCGCTCCACGGACCGAGCCTGCTTGGTCCAGCGCTGAACGGACGGCCTCTTCCGTGATCTCGTCGCGTAATCTGAGTCCCCGCACAACTTCTGCCTGGTGCTGGCGCCGTATCCCGTCGTCCTTGGCCCAAGCTGCTTTCATGAGGCTGGATTGACGTTCACGCTCCGCCGGATCGCTAAACCGCTTCAGCATGGCGAGGCGGTGCGCCTGTCGAGTCTCGTCGGTGGGATTTTGTCTCTGCTCGAGCGCTCGCCCGCGTGATTCGGCATAGGTATCATCGTGCCAAAAGCGCACTGCCCTCCCTCGCTGCGCCTGACTGTACTGCTCTCGCCACGAGGGGTCTTGAGCCAGACGTTCCAACGCTTCGCGGATGGCCGCGCCGTGTTCGTCTGGATCGAAATCCGGGCCATACGACTGCTGGTTGTGGTACCGAACGTGCTCAGCGGAATCCATCCGGGCGATATTCCACGGCCTGTTGTTGCGCCGGTCCCCATCGAGGTGGTGACGGTGCGTCTCGGGCAGCTCGTCATAGAGATCATGCCGCAAGTTCCATTCATCGGCGAGACGGTGAGTGGGGTACATATACCCTTCGAGCGGCTGATAAAGCATTTCGTAGCCGCGCGCCACTGGCCGGTATAGAGGCATCAACGAGCTGCCGGGACGAAGCTGATCCGCCTCAACCATCCTGCCATCTCTTGCCAGGAATTGGTGATCATGCGTGCAGAAAATAGACTCGCCTGTGTCTAGGTCCACTTCGACCAGACTGTCTCGCCCAATGTACCGGGGCGCTTCAAGCAAAAGCATGATGATCCGACCGTGCAGGCCAACACCGTACCCCCAGAACACCTCCCCGTTGTCCGCCCGCCGCGCCATTTCTTCCAGGGTGGGCGCCGTGCCATCTACCAGGGCAACTCGCGTGTCCCCGCGAAAGCAACGGGCATAGGTGGACTTGCCGACGCAGATGGTCAAGATGCTGCGCGGGATCCGGAAATACTCCACGGTGCGCGCCAGGGCAAAGGAGTTGGGCGGGACGATGCACACCGGGCCCTTGAAATCCACGAAGGACTGCTGGTCGAAATGCTTCGGGTCCACGATGGTGGAGTTGATGTTGGTGAAGATCTTGAATTCGTCCGCCACGCGGATGTCGTAGCCGTAGGACGAGACCCCATACGAAATGACCCCATCCCGGACCTGGGTTTCCGAGAACGGCTCGATCATCCGGTGCTCCCGCGCCATTCGCCTGATCCACTTGTCCGATTTGATGGCCATGTGGCCCTCCCCTCTCAAACAACTGCAACCGCAAATGAACGCAAATGGACGCTAATTCGGAAAGGCACGGACAGAATCCATTGCAACCACAGATGAACGCAGATACACGCTGATTCCAAATCTAAACACGGAACTCAATGCAACCGCAAATGAACGCCAATTCACGCTAATCTTGAGATTCGGAGACTGAACCCTCTGCGTATCCCCTTGCGTCCTTGGCGCTCTTGGCGGTTGAACCCAGTCGGAAGACGAAAAACCCCGGCGTGGTCAGAAGGGTGCTCCGCCCCTGACCTGGCCGGGGATCGTTTTCGTGGTTACGCCGCCGGTTTCTTCTCGAGCGGAGCCTCGCGCGGGGTCTCGGTGGTGGTCCCGTTCTCTGGTTTGTCCTGGGGGTCTCCCGCTCGCCCCAGCCGCTGGCGCATCTCGTTCCGGCGGCGATCCGAGGCGACCTTCTTCAGCAGCACTCGGATCTCTGCGTCGGTAAACTCCTCGTCCACCGTCTCCTCGCTTCTGTGTGTGTTCTCCCCTCCTCTGGAACGGCACAACTCAAAGCAACCACAGATGAACACAGATACACACAGATGGTCGAATCCCGGAAGGCCCGGGTTTGGGCCCGGGGAGAATCATCGGCGAAGCCCCAACCCCCTGGGTTCAGCCCAGGAGGAACGCGCATGAACACGCACGCAGACTATGTAACCCCTCACCTCTCCGACACATCTGCGTTCATCTGCGTGTATCTGCGGTTGCCTAGTCTTTCCCTAGCACTCGCTGAAGCCGCACACGTGGCACTTCTGGCAGCCTTCCTCGAAGACCAGGGTGAAGTTCTGGCAGTCCGGGCACATGTCGGTGGCCTTCACCCGGCCCTCCCGCGCCTCCCGGATGTGCTCCACCCCCGGTTCGCGCAATCCGACGTACTCCGCCAGGACCTGGGCGATGGCGTCGGGGATCGAGCGGACCCTCCCTGGGCCCATCCCCGCGTCTCGCCGGCCGCCGATGCGGTCCAGTTGCTTGACGATCTCCTCCACCCGCTCGCGCGGCGACAGCGGAGAGGGCATGCGCAGGATGAGCGAGATCAGGCGGCCGAGCGCCTCGGCATCCGCCTGGACGTCGCTGCCCGCCTTGCCGACGTTCAGGAAAATCTCGAAGGGTTCGCCCGACGGCCCCTGATTCACGTGCACGTAGCCGGTCCCCAGCGGGGTGTCCACCCGGTAGGTCACCCCGCGAAGGGTGCGCGGGCGCGGCTTGACCGAGGTTTCCGCCTTCACCGGTACGGTCTCTTCCGTTCCCACCTTCTCCTTCCTCTCGCTCCCGGCACTCATGCCAGCACCACCGCCAGCGGCGGTGGTACCGACGTGCAGCACTTGGCCCCCATGCCCGGACTTGCACCCATCCCGGAACACCGTGATGCCCAGGCAGCCCAGGTCGTAGGCCAACTGGTAGGCCTGGGCCACGTCCTCGACCGTGGCCGACTGCGGCAGGTTGATCGTCTTGGAGACCCCGTTGTCCGTGTGCCGCTGGAAGGCCGCCTGCATCCGGACGTGCCACTCCGGCGCGATCTCGTGGGCGGTGACGAACACCTTGCGGACGTCTTCCGGCACCCCGGACAGGCCGTGCAGCGTCCCCTGCTTGGCCACCTGCTCCATCAGCTCCGGGGTGTAGAACCCCCGCCGCTTCGCCACCGCCTCGAAGTGGGGATTCGCGAACGTGAGGTGCCGGTCGCCCACGATGTGGCTGAAGGCGACGGCGAAGAGCGGTTCGATGCCGGAAGAGCAGCCGGCGATGATGCTGATCGTCCCCGTGGGGGCGATGGTCGTCACCGTGGAATTCCGGATCGGCTGGCCCTCGCGATAGGTGCTTCGAGCCCAGTTGGGGAACGGGCCCCGCTCCTCCGCCAAGCGGGCCGACTCATCCCGGCCGATCATGGTGATGAACTCCATCACCTTGTCGCCCAACTCCAGCGCCGGCTCGCTGTCGTAGGCGATGCCGAGCTGGATCAAGAGGTCGGCCCAGCCCATCACCCCCAGGCCGATCCGGCGGTTGGCGTGGACCTCTTGCATGATCTCGTCCAGCGGATACGGGTTCACTTGGATCACGTCGTCCAGGAACCGGACCGAGAGGCGCACCACGCGCTCCAGCTCGTCCCAGGCGATGGGAGCCGAGGGGTCATCGGGCCGAGCGAACTTGTCCAGGTTGATGGAGCCCAGGTTGCACGCGTCATTGGGTGCCAGTGGCTGCTCGCCGCAGGGGTTGGTGGCCTCGATCGTCTCCAACTCCGGCACCGGGTTGGCGGGGCTGCGGTTCACCCGGTCGATGAAGACGAGCCCGGGGTCCCCGGTGCGCCAGGCCGCGTGCACGATCCTGTCGAAGACCTCGCGCGCCCGGAGCCGGCCCGTGGCCTGCCGGGTATGGGGGTCAATCAGGTCGTACTCGCCGTCCGCTACCAGGGCCTCCATGAACGCGTCCGTGGCGGTCACCGAGATGTTGAAGTTCGCGATCCCCCCATCCAGCTTGCACTGGATGAACTCCAGGATGTCCGGGTGGTCCACCTTGAGGATGCCCATGTTGGCGCCCCGCCGGGTGCCCCCCTGCTTCACCGCCTCGGTGGCTCCGTTGAAGACGCGCAGGAAGCTGACCGGGCCGCTGGCCTTCCCGCCCGTGGAACTCACCAGGGTGTCCTTGGGGCGGAGCCGGGAGAAAGCGAAACCGGTGCCGCCACCGCTCTTGTGGATGATGGCCGCCCGCTTCACCGCCTCGAAGATCTGGTCCATGGAGTCCCCGACGGGGAGCACGAAACAGGCCGAGTACTGGAGGCCGTTGTCCTTCCCGGCGTTCATCAAGGTCGGGGAATTCGGCAGGAAGTCGCCGTCCACCATCAGCTCGTAGAACTGACTGGCGATGTCGTGGATCTGTTCCTGAGTCTTGCCCCAGGTGGCCTCGGCGGTGGCGATCGCCATGGCCACGCGCCAGCACATGTCTTCCGGGGTCTCGGCGACGTCTCGGGTGGAGGGAGACTCGCCGGGGGCGGCCTTCCTGAACTTATTCAGATACCGTTCTCGAAGGACCCGAAGCGCGGAATCAGACCACTGGCCTTGCTTCAATGGGCGGCTGAGCTCTGCCATCGAATCCTCCGTTCAACTGCACGGGACACCGCGCCATGGCGGCGGCCCCGTTGGGCGTCAAGGGTGGACGGTGGTCAAGCTTCTGCGTTCGGAGTCACCAACGAGCCGAGCGGTTTGCAGACGAGCCACCTGGGGCTCTGTGCGGCATTGCCTTCGGCCGCCACCCCCAGGTGCCGAGTGGCTTGGTTCC
>Ga0155960_1137_pt3 | contig 44764 bp, 43 predicted proteins | sample RifCSPlowO2_02_FD_107614 | JGI IMG/M metagenome (GOLD analysis project Ga0155960, IMG submission 107614) | candidate division NC10 bacterium RIFCSPLOWO2_02_FULL_66_22
CGTTGATGGCGTGCCCGAAGCAGGCCACCTGGATGGGCTGCTCCGCGATATCCACCCCGCGGTTCACCTTGATCCACTCCCGGGTGATCCCCCACATGCGCCGGGCATCCCGGCCTCGCTGCGTGTCGGGAATGTCCGCTTCCCGCGTCCGCGTGAAGTCCAGGGTGACGCCGGTATGGGAGGTGCCGCGCCCTGCCCGCAGCTCCTGCTGAATGCCGATGTCGATGAACTGGGACCCGTCGTAGGTGCTGAAGGGATAGTGGCCGGAACGGGCGTCCATGCACTGTTCGGCGCTCGTCCCCGGGGGCAGATAGCGTTCCAGGAAATGCTCATTCCGCGCGTTGGAGAGCGTGGGGCGCAACGCCCAGACCCAGGCGTTGAGGATGTTGCGCACCGGCTGGACAATCCCCAGGCCGGCCTGCATGAACTCCATGTTGACCAGCTCGGCCCCCGCCCGGTACCCCATGGCGTAGCCGTCCCCCGTGATGTCGGCTGGGTTCAGATTGAGCAGGAAAAGCCGGCCGGCGCCCCCCGTGCCCAGCACCGTCGCACCTGCCCGGAAGACCACCAGGTCCCCCTGGAAATCGAGACCCACCGCCCCGACGCAGGTGCCGTCCTGCACCAGGAGCGAGGTGACCGTGGTGTCCTCGTAGACCGGCAGGCCCAGGGCCAGGATCGCTTTCCGCTGGGCGGCCACGATGGGCTCGGCGTGGCCGGGGATGATGTGCATGCGCGGCCGCGTGGCGAAGCAGCCGATGACTTCGAGATAGCGGTTGCCGTCCATGTGGAAGGGCACGCCCAGGCGCTCCAGCTCCCGCAGTGATGCCGGTGCCTCCTCCGCCACGATGCGAGCCAGCCGTTCGTCACACGTCCCCGCGGCCGCGGCCAGGATGTCCTGGTAGTGCTCCTCGGGAGTATCGGCGGGGTCCACCAGCCCGTCGGCCACGTTGTACCCGGCCGCCTCCGCCACCTTGAAGGCACTGGCGCCGCTCTTGCCGAACGTGCCCTTCATGACTATGGCCACGCGGGCGCCCTGCCGGGACGCCTCGATGGCGGCCCGCCCCGCGATGCCTCCGCCGCCGATGACCAGGACGTCTGCGTCCACCGTGCGCAGCGTCATCGCTTCTCCTTCCTGCTGGAGGGAACCCGCAACGCCTTACCCTCCCCCGATCGCCCCGCTCTCCGGCCCGGTCTGGGCACCGTGGCCCTGCGATCACCCGACTTGTCTCCTCTCAACAGGGCGCCACACGTGCGCCGGACAACCAAGGTGGGGGTCAGGATCTGCTGCAGCGGCTCGCGCCTGTACCGTCGCGGGTCCCGAATAATTTCTAGCATCCAGACCACTGCCATCCGCCCCATCTCCGCCTTCTGCTGGGCCATGGTCGTGAGCTGGATCTGCCGATGGGCGGCAATCTCGATGTCGTCGAATCCCACCACGGCCAGATCCTCGGGGACCCTGAGGCCCAGGTCGCCCGCCGCCTGCATCACTCCGAGAGCCATCAAGTCGTTGCCCGCCATGATGGCCGTGGGCCGGCGCGGCAGCTTCAACAGCTCCTGCGCCGCGCGCTGGGCCATCTCGGCCTTGAAAGCCCCCGGCCGCATGAGCCTGGGATCCGCGGGAAGCCCGGCCGCGCGCAAAGCGGCCCGATATCCCCGCAGCCGCTCGGAAGCCGTGGACAAGTCCCGGAGGCCCGTGATGAACCCGATGTGGCGGTGTCCCAGGTCGAGCAGGTGGCGGGTGAGGTCATGGCTGGCGCTGGCGTTGTCCAAGACGATGTAGTTGCCCCGGCCCGAGCGCAGGCGGCGATTGTACATGACGCACGGGTAGCCGGCCTCGACGAGCCCCTCCACCACGGGGTCATCCAGGAAGACGGACCCGAAGATGATTCCGTCCACTCGCCGCTGCCGCAGGACCTCGACGTATTCTTCCTGGAGGCGATGGAGATTGTCGGTGTTGCACAGGATGACGTGGTAGCCGTGCCCGCGGGCCGTCTCCACGATCGCCCGGGCGGTCTCGGCGTAGAAGGGGTTGGTGATGTCGGCCACCACAAGGCCCAGCGTCTTGGTCTCGCGGCGGGCCAGGCTGCGGGCCACCTGATCGGGGCGGTACCGCAGCGCGCGGATCGCGCGCTGGACGTCGGTACGCACCTGGGGACGGACGTGGGGATACTCGTTGAGGACCCGAGAGACCGTCGCCCGCGAGACGCCGGCGCGTCGGGCGACATCCCCGATGGTGGGAGCTTGTCTGCTGGTCCGCCGCTGGGGCATGGGTCACAGGCCTGGCGAGAGTGGTTGAAATCGGTTTCAAAATTTTCAGTATGCTATCCAGGGGTGCCGAAGCGTGTCAAGGAAAAACTGGGCAATCCTGGAGAGTGGCGCGTCGGGTGTGCACCTGATGAAGCGGCTCGCCGGGCCGAGATGGTTCGCGCGGGCGGGCAAATGAGGGCGGCCACGGTGTCCTCCGTGGCCTGGAGGACGATCGATATCCGCCGGCGTGTGGGCGGCGGAGAAGCCGTGGTGCGTTGGCTTCCCCCCCCGCCGCAGAAATAGATACCTCGCTCGGCCAGGCGGGCGTACAGGGTGAGAAACCCTCCCGTGACCCGTGGGGGCGGCGGCGTCCACGCCCCCCGCCGGGCATCCAGTGCTTCGGCCGGGACCAGGAGATTGAGGCGACGTCCCGAGATGTCCGCTTCGATCTGGTCTTCGTTGCAGACGAGGGCGATCGGCCCTCCCATGGCGGCCTCGGGCGACACCGGGTACGGGTCTCGCCCCACGTGCTGGCCACCCTGACCCGGGGCCGCTATAGATCCTCGTCGGTGTGGCCCACAGCCGTGATGAGAGGCCGGACTCGGGCCAGGCCGGGGCGGTTCGGGGCCTCCACGATCGTCTCTCGCCTCATGTCACCCCCACGTTTCTGAGCATCAGCCCTTCAGGCCGCTCATGACGACGCCGCGCACGACCCACTTCTGCAGCGTGAGGAAGACGACCAGGATGGGCAAGATGCTGATCACCGCCGCCGCGGTCAGCAGGTTGTACTCGATGAAGTAGATGTTGGTGAAGCTCATGAGGCCGATAGTGACGACTCGCATGCTGGGCGAGTTCACCACCACGAGGGGCCAGAAGAACTCGTTCCACGTCCACATGAACTTGATGATGAGCAGGGTGGCCATGGCCGGCTTCACCATGGGCAGGATCACCCGGTAGAAGATGCGGAATTCGCTACACCCGTCGATCCTGGCCGCGTCAATGTAGTCGTTCGGGAGCACCTCGATCGCCTGGCGCATCAAGAAGACACCGAAGACGCTCACCAGGTCCGGCGCCAGGATCCCCAGGTAGGTGTCCAAGAAGCCCAGACGGTTGACCCACAGGTACAGGGGAACCACCACCGACTGGAACGGCACCATCAGGATTCCGATGATGGCGAAGAAGAACGCATCCCGCGCGGGGAACCGGAACTTGGCGAACCCGTACCCGGCCAGGGAGGAGACAATCAGGCTGCTGACGGCCGAGACGGAGGCGATCAGGCCGCTGTTTAAGAGATATCGTCCGAAGGGTTCGCGATGGAACACCTCCCGGTAATTGCCCAGATTCATCCACTGGTCGGGTGCGATCCGGAGGGGGACCCGCTGGATCTCCGGCGCCGTCTTGAGGGAAGTCACGGCCATCCAGAAAAACGGAAAGAACACCGTGAGGGCTCCGCATGCTAGCAGCAGCGCCGTCAGCCACCGCAGTCGCACGACCCGCTCGAGGCGGCCCGATGGTTCCCGCGGTGAAGTCATACGGGCCGGGTCTAGTATTCGATCGGCTTTCGAAAGATCCGCCATTGCAGCAGCGTCACCGTCAGGAGAGTCACGAACACGAACACGGCCATGACCGAGGCGTCACCCATCCGGAAATACTTGAAGGCGGTATCGTAGAGCAGCATGATAACCGTCTGGCTTGCACTGGCCGGCCCACCTTGCGTCGTCGCATACACCTGGTCGAAAATCTTAAAGTTGAATATAAGCTCCAGAATGCACACCATGATGATCTGTGGATTCAGTAATGGAAGCGTCAGGTATCTGAGGCGCTGCCACCCGCTTGCCCCATCGATGTCCGCTGCCTCGTAGTACTCGCCCGGGATGGATTGAAGCGCCGCCAGGAAGATCATGGTATCGAACCCGAGCCGGACCCATACGCTCACCAACGCGATGGACGGGCGCACTTGGGCCAGGCTCTGGAGCCACTTCTGAGGGGGGATCCGCACGAGCGACAAGCCGTAGTTCAAAAAGCCGTAGACCGGGTCGTAGATCCATTGCCAGATGAGGGCCGCTGCCACCAGGGACGCCGAAAACGGAAGAAAGTACATGGCGGCCCAGACGTTCCGCCAGCGGAGACTCACCAGGCGATGGAGGCCAATGGCCACGACCAGCGCGAGGACGACCGTGGTGGGCACGGACATCAGCAGCAAATGGATGGTGTTTCGGACGGCTGTCCAGAAGGTCGAATCCGTCAGGACCTTTTCATACAGTCGGATTCCGACGAACTGGCTGGTTCCACCGGGAACCGTGCGGTGGAACGAGCCGATCACGGACTGGATGAGCGGCACGATGAACACGAGAGAGAAATATGTCACGGCGGGCAGGATAAACAGAAATCCTGCCCGCCGTTGGCGGTCCATGTACGTCTTGGGGAACGCAACCCGAACCCAGTGTCTCATTGGCAGTGAGGCAAGCGGGCGATCCGGCAACCAGGCCGTCGGGGAATCGGGCCATCCGAAAATCTGGCCAGTGGGCACTTCGGCGATCGGGAGAGCTGAAACCCAGGTGCCCGATCGCCCGGGAGCCTAGTTGCCTGGTTGCCCGGTTGCCGAGTGGCGCTAGTCCTTGATGATTCGATCCATCTTGGCGGCGGCTTCATCCAACAGTGCCTTGGGCTGCCCCTTCCCGAACAGGACGCCCACGACCGCTTCCCCAAAGGCCGTGGCCAGTTCGTTCGACTTCGGGTGGAAATAGGTCGGTGGCACGGGCTGCTGCAGCATGTCTCGGGTTGAAACGTAGTCTGGCCGGGCCTTCACGTAGGCCGACTCAAGGTTGGCAGTCCAGACCGGCAGGATGCCCTGGAGTTGGTGCTGTTCCTGGTCGTCTTTGGCATTACTGATGAACCGGTAGAATTCCCAGGCCAGCTGCTTGTTCGGGCTGTTCTTGTAGACCAGGTTCGTCCACGGGAACAGAGCACCCGCCCCGGGGCAGGCTTTCCCGCAAGGCAGAGCATACACCTTGAAGTTCACATCCGGGGCATTCTTCTTCACCCAGCCGAAGAACCACGACTCGCGGAAAATCACCGCGGCCCGCTTCTGCCCGAAAGCGTCCTCAGGGTTGCCCAGGGCCAGACTGGCCACCTTATGCTTCAGGACGAGGTCACCGAAGAACTGCAGGGCCGCCACCATCTCCGGGCTGTTGGCGAACCCCGTCGCCTTGTCGAGATTGGGGCTCAGCATCCGGGCCCCGAAGGCATGGGCGAAGGGGAGGAACTTGTCGGTGATCCCGACCGGGTGGCCTTTGCTCCGGACGGCGAACCCAACCTGGGTCGGCTCCCCCTTGGCGTCCAGGATCGTCAGCTTCTTCATGGCCGCCAGCCAGTCGTCCAGGGTTTTCGGCGGTCGGTCCGGATTCAGGCCCGCCTTCTTGAACAGGTCCACGTTAATGTACATCTGCTGGAAGTTCCCATGCTCGATGGGCATCCCGTAACGAGCACCGCTCCACTTGCCGATGGGCAGCATATATTTGGGGAGGTTCTCGTCCCAGCTCTTCTCGAGGTCGGCCGGCATCTTTTCACAGAAGTCGTACTGCCCGCACCAGTGGTGCGTCATCCCCATGAACATGTCCGGCGCGCCGCTCTTCCCCATGAAGGAGGCCAGGTACTTTGCCTCGTAGCCCTGGTACGGGATCGTCACCACCTCGACCTCGTACCCGGTCTTCTTGGCGAAGTCCTTGCCTCGGGTCTCGTACCACTTGTTGAACTCGGGATTCTGGTCCCACATGGTCCAGAAGACGAGCTTCTTCTGCTGGCCCCAGACGGTATCCGCTCCCCCGCCGAGAATCAACACGCCGGCCAGACAAATCAACGCCATCCAGGTCATCCGTCTCATCGCTGCCCCCTTTCGCTGTCCTTGGTTATTCCTGCCGCACCGTCAGACGATGCATCCTGCGAAATGGCACAGGTTCTCATCCCGGGAACCGGGAAACTATGCCACTCAAGCCATCGTCCTGTCAATCGACATTGGAGACGACATCCTGGGTCCCCGACTTTTGGAAGTCAGGAACGGATGAACAGTCCGGTGGTCTGCGGGCCGTTGAATCACTTCGAGGAGGACCGGGTGTTCAGGGAATTGCAGGGAGTTGGAAAGAGTGTCGGGAGACGGGCGGCCAACTCCCGTCAGAGGGAAAGAAGAAAGGGATCGTTCCAGATCCCTTCACCCGGGATGAAGGACTCGAGAGAGCGCCCGAGCGTCTGGAGAAACCGGCCGGCCACTGCCCCATCCACAACGCGGTGGTCGTACGAGAGGCAGAGATAGCCCATCCAGCGGATGGCGATGATATCCTCGCCGCCCCGGGACACCACCACCGGCCGCTTTACGATCGTCCCCACCCCCAGGATCCCGACTTCGGGCTGGTTCAGGATGGGGGTGCCGATAAGGTTTCCATCGGCCCCGAAGTTGTTCACGGTGAACGTGCTGCCGGTCAACTCTTCGGGGAGGAGCCGTCCCTCCTGGGCACGACGAACGATTTCGGCGACAGCGACTGCGATTTCCGACAGCGATTTCGATTGCGGATTCCGGAGGACGGGAACCACCAGGCCGTCCGGGAGCGCCGCGGCGATCCCGAGATGGATCGCCTTGCGCACTCGAATGCCCTCATCCGTCCAGCGGGCGTTCAAGGTTGGGAATTCCCGCAGCGCGTCCGCCGTCGCCTTCAAGATGAAAGGCAGAAACGTTAGGCTGGTTCCCTTGGCCTGTCGGAACGCCGCCTTCTTCGCCTCGCGGAACCGCGCGATGGCGGTGAAGTCGGCCTCTGCAATCGAGGTGACGTGGGGGGCGGTCTGTTTGCTGCGGACCATGTGGTCTGCGATGGTCCGCCGCATCTTCGTCAGCGGGAGGAGTTCTTCCCCCTCCGCGACTCCGACAGGTTCGCGCCCGGCCTCCGGCCGGAGGAGCGGCGGCGCCCCGGCCGCGACGGGCCGCACTCCCCTGGTCTCCGCGAACAACTCGACATCCCGCTTGGTGACCCGTCCTCCCTCTCCGGTGCCCGGCACCTCGCCCAAGTTGACGCCCAGCTCCTCTGCCAGCTTCCGGACCGCTGGCGAGTAGAACCGCTCCTCTTCCCTCGTCCCTCGCGGCTCTCGGCTCTCGGCTCTCGGCTCTAAAGTTGGGGTGGGCGGTGGCGGGACGGTGACCGGTGCCTCCGTCCCAAGGTCTATTCCGGTTCCGGAGGCAAATCCTTCGGCGATGAGGGCCAGGGTGGCCCCGACGGGGGCGACCTCACCCGCCTTGACCAGGATCTGCGACAAGACACCGGCCGCGGGGGCAGGGATCTCCGCGTCCACCTTCTCGGTGGAGATGACAAGGATCGGCTCGTCCTTCTGGACGCGGTCCCCTTCCTTCTTCAGCCACTCGATGACGGTACCCTCGGCGACGCTCTCGCCGAGTTGAGGCATGATAACCGGAACACTCATGGAAACAACCCGTTCGGGCGTTCGACTGTTCGGTCGTTCGGTGGTTCAGCATCGAACGCCCGAACTACCGAACCACCGAACGTTCTTCGTTTCTAGTAGGCTGCCAACCGTTCGGCGGCCGCAACGATCGTGTCGGCGTTCGGGAGAAAGGCCTCTTCCAGCGGAGCGGTGAAGGGCACCGGCGTATCCGGCGCGGTCACCCGCAGGATCGGGCCATCCAGCCGGTCAAAGGCGCCCTCGGCGATGACGGCAACCACCTCGCCCCCGACGCCGCCCGTCCGCGTGGCCTCGTGAACGACCACGACCTTGCCCGTCTTCCGAGCCGTGGCCAGGATCGCCTCCCGGTCGAGGGGGAGGAGTGTCCGCAGGTCCAGGATCTCCACCTCGATTCCCTTGGCGCTCAACCGGTTGGCCGCCTCGAAGGCCTGGTGGATCATGGCCCCATACGTGATCACGCTCAGGTCGGCTCCTTCCCGCTTCACCTCGGCCTTCCCAATGGGGACGGTGAAGTCGTCGTCAGGAACCTTGCCCTTGATCCGTCGGTAGAGATACTTGTGCTCGAAATAGATGACCGGGTCCGGATCCCGGATGGCCGCCTTGAGCAATCCCTTGGCGTCGTAGGGGGTGGAGGGAGCCAGCACCTTCAGTCCCGGGACATGGACGAACCACCCCTCGGGATTCTGGGAGTGGAACGGTCCTCCGTGCACCCCGCCGCCGGAGGGACCGCGGATGACCAGCGGGACGCTGGTTCCCGTCCGGTAGTGGAACTTGGCCGCCATGTTAACGATCTGGTCGAAACCACAGGCGATGAAGTCGGAGAACTGCATCTCCACCACGGGTCGCAGCCCCATGAGCGCTGCCCCCACGGCCGAGCCGACGATGGCGGATTCGGCGATGGGGGTGTCAATCACTCGATCCTCGCCGAACTTCTCCAGGAAGCCCATCGTGATTTTGAAAGCGCCTCCGTAGACGCCAATGTCTTCCCCGATGAGGAACACCCGCTCATCCCGCTCCATCTCTTCCCAGAGCGCCTGCCGGATCGCCTCGATGTATGTGATCTCTGGCATCTCAAAACGCGTTCGGCTGTTCGAGAGTTCGATTGTTCGGTTGTTCCGTCTTGAACGACCGAACGCCTTCAGGTGGAATACACCCCCTGTTCCACGTCTTTGCCCTCGGGGAACGGGCTTGCCTCGGCCCAGGCGACGGCTGCCTCCAGTTCGTCGGCTATGCGCTTCGCGATCCGGGCTTCCCCCGCCTCGTCCAGGATCCCCCACTCCCGCAGCCGGGCCTCGAACCCCTGGATTGGGTCTTTCGCTCGCCATTCCTCCAGCAACTGCCGGGGAACGTAAGAGGCATCGTCATGCTCCGAGTGGCCGCGCATGCGCATCGTCTTGCACTCGATCAGACTGGGCCCCTCCCCCCGCCGGGCGCGCTCGACCGCCTCCCTGGCCGTGTCGTACACCGCCAGCACGTCGTTGCCGTCCACGATCGTCCCGGGAATGCCGTAGCCTCCCGCTCGCGCCGCAATGTCCGGGATTCGGGTCTGCCGCGACAGGGGGGTTGAATAGGCGTACTGGTTGTTGTTGCACACGAACACCACCGGGACCCGGAGCACGGCGGCCAGATTGATGCCCTCGTGGAAGTCGCCGCGGCTCGACGCCCCTTCCCCGAACCAGGTCATGGCCACCCGCCCCTTCCCCTGCCGCTTCAGGGCCAGCGCCACGCCGGTCGCCACCGGGATGCCGTCGGCCATGGAGCTGATGAAGGCCACGTCCCCCCGCTGGATGTCCCCATAATGGACGTTCCCATCCCGCCCGCGGCTGAGGCCCCCGACCCGTCCCAGGTACTGCGCCAGGATCTCCCGTGACTGGATCCCGCGCAAGAGGTGCGCTCCCATGTCGCGGTGAGAGGGCACGATAATATCCCCCGGCCCCAGGGCATAGGCGGCTCCCACGGACACAGCCTCCTGTCCTGTGGAGAGGTACACGCCGCCAAAAATCCTGCCCTGGCGGTAGAGGATCCCGATGCGTTCTTCCAGGGTTCGGGTGAGGCGAAGGTGGTAGTAGACGTCGAGGAGCTGGTCGCGGGTCAAACCCGAGTGGTCCACGAGCACCGCCTCCAGGTTCGGGCTCTTGTGTGCGCCGTCATTCCGCCCTGCGGGGCGCGCGCCTCCTGGCGCCCTGCCGCAGCGGGGTCGAGCAGGGTTCGCCGGGGTCAGCCGCCGATGGCTGACATGGATCGGGCCGGCTTGACGAAGTCCGGCTGATTGATCTTGTGGCCGGCCTCCTTCTTCCAGACGGCCGCGAGGATGGAGTCGGCGATCTCCTCGTCGGTGGCCCCAGAGCGCAGGAGCCCCTTGAGGTTGTACTCGTGGAGAGAGAAGAGACAGGTCCGGAGTTGCCCATCGGCGGTGATCCGGATGCGGTTGCAGCTCTCGCAAAACGGCTCCGTGACTGAAGCGATCACCCCGATGGACCCCCGCCCGTCTGCGAATCGGTAGACGGTGGCCGGTTCCGTCCCGTGGCCGCTGGCCGGCACCAGGGGAAACACCGTGTGGATGCGGGCCAGAATCTCGGCCCCGGGCACCACGGCCTGCATGCTCCATGCCCCCTGGGCGTCCAGGGGCATGTACTCGATGAAGCGGACCTGGTAGTCGTTCTCCCGCCCGAGGCGAGCGAAGTCCACCAGCTCGTCCTCGTTGTAGCCGCGCATGACCACGCAGTTCAACTTGATGGGGTGTAGCCCGGCCGCGCGGGCCACCTGGAGCCCGTCCAGGATCTTGAAGACCAGTTGACCTTCCCGCCGGACCATGCGTTCGAACCGCTCCGGCTGGAGCGAGTCCAGGCTCACATTGATCCGTTTGAGGCCGGCCGCCGCCAGCCGCGGGGCCTTATCCTTGAGGAAAAAGCCGTTGGAGGTCATGGAGAGGTCCAGATCCGGCGCCAACCGGATCAGCCCCTCGATCAGCACGTCGATGTCCTGACGCATCAGGGGCTCGCCCCCGGTCAGCCGGACCGTCCGGATCCCCAGGTCAATGAAGATGCGGACGAGTCGCAGGATCTCCTCGTAGGTCAGGATCTCCCGCTTGGGAACCCAGGCGAGCCCCTCGGCCGGCATGCAGTAGACGCAGCGGAAATTGCACCGATCCGTCAGGGAGATTCGCAGGTCGTCAATGACCCGGCCGAAGCTGTCTTTCAAGCGCGACATCTTATCCCTCGGCAACTTGGCAATCCGTCAATCAGGCAATCCGGCGTTCCAGGTTGCCGGGTACCCTCTGGGTGCACCCAATCGCCGGATTGCCAGCCTCACTTCTTGACTGGCGCCGCCTCGACCAATTCCGGGGTCATGGGCGTGGGGTAGAACTTCTCCGCATGCATCGCGGTCTGGTCGAAGACCAGCCCCATCCGGTTGAAGGCGCCGATCTCGAAGTCGCCCGTCCACATCGTGATGGCGTCGAAGGGGCAGACCTCCACGCACAGATTGCAGTACATGCACAGGTTGTGATCGATGACGAACTCGACGGGGTGGCGCTCTTTCCCCTTGCCCGCGCCGATGATGGTGATGCAGCGGGTGGGGCAGATCTTGGCGCAGGCGTCGCAGGCTGTGCATTTGAGCTTGCCGGTGGGCAATTCGATGGTCAGGACGTGGCGGTTCAGCGAGCGCAGGGGCAGGCGGCGCCTCTCCTTCGGATACTGCACCGTCAGTGCCGGGGTGAACAGGTGGCGGAGGGTCACCCCCATGGACACCAGGATGCTCAGGAATCCCAACCACACCTCTCGCACGTACGCGATCATGATCCCCTCGTCACAGGTTGGCAACCAGGCACTCAGGCGAGCGGGCAACTGGGAACCCCTGAGCGCCGAGTTGCCAGGGTGCCGGTTTGCCTGCTCCTCAGGCCTTGGCCCCCGCCGGCAGCATCTCGGGAACGGTGATGGCCGGCAGCTTCTTCTTGGCGATAGTCTCTTGGGAGATCTTCTCCTGAAGCTTCAACACCCCGAACAGCAGGGCCTCGGGCCGTGGCGGGCAGCCCGGCACGTAGACGTCCACCGGGATGACTCGATCCACCCCCTTCACCACGTGGTAGGAATCCCAGTAGAACGGGCCGCCCGAGATGGCGCACGCGCCCATGGCGATGACCCACTTGGGATCGGCCATCTGCTCGTACAGGGTCTTGATGCGGGGGGCCATCTTCTCCGTGACGGTCCCGGCCACGATCATGACGTCGGATTGCCGCGGCGACGGGCGGAAGACCCCGGCCCCGAACCGGTCCATGTCGAAGCGCGAGGCCCCGGTGGCCATCATCTCGATGGCGCAACACGCCAGGCCGAAGGTCATGGGCCACGGCGAATTCTTCCGGGCCCAGTTGAATAGCCAGTCGAGCGAGGTGGTGACCACCCCGGGCTCGAATTTTCCTTCCAGCAAGCCCATCCTCTGGCTCCTTTCCTTTCCGCACCCTCTCCCGGGGACTCGATTCAGCGCAGGGGCGTCCCCGCCCCATCACGCCCCGGTGAGTTGATCGATGATGGCGTCGGCCATCTCCCGGGTGGTCGCCGTTCCCCCGAGATCCGGGGTGACCCCCCGCCCCCCTGCTCCCCTGCCGTCTTCCGGCTAGTTCACCAATGCGCGAATGTATGCAGGGACCCGCTGGCGGCGCGTCAGGTTCTCACAGGCGTAACAGACCACTCGCGATGGCGCCGCGGAGCATCGCAGGCAGGTCTCCAGGACCTCCAGCGCCTCCGCCATCTCATGCCGCAGCGTCAGGTACTGCTGCATGCGCTTCTCCGCCTCGGCGAGGCCACGGGTCAGGGTCGCCGCGACGCCCCGCGCACCCTCCGCCCCCGTCGCTGCCGTCTTGCGCTGGTCCAGCAGATCCCGAATCGTGGCCAGCGGGACGTCCAGGCTGCGCATGTCCCGGATGAGCTGGATGCGGTCACAGGCCTCGGCTCGGTACAGGTGAAGCCCCCCGCGGGTGCGGTGTGCCGGCTCGATCAGGCCCAGACTCTGGTAGTACCGGATCGTCCGGAGCGTCACACCCGTCCGCCGGGCCACCTCGCCGATCTTGAAAAGCTGGTCGGAATGTTTTTCCTTCGCCGTCACTGGCATCGAGTGTCAAGCTATCAGAACGTGACGTTACTGTCAAGTACGATGCCAGCTAATGTTGTCAACAGGTTGCGCGTTGGTTCACCCCTCGAATTTCGACCGGCTCTGAAGGGATTCCGACCGGCTCACCCGACGAGGCGACGCCCAAAGGCTGCCATCGCCTCATCCAGCAGGTCGCCTGGGCAGTCCCGATACTTCGGCGAAAAATGGAACACGACCAGGCGTCGCGCCTGGGCCTCTGCGGCCAGACGACCCGCCTGGCCGGCCGTCAGGTGGAAGCGAGAGGTCGCGCGGTCCCGATCCCGTTCGGGGTAGCCCGCTTCACAGTAAAATAGATCCGCCCCCCAGGCCAGCTTGACGATCTTCTCCGCGTTCTCCGGCGAATTCACCGCATCGGTGACGTAGGCCAGTTTCTGGCCGGGGCTCACCCGCACAACCTCCCGTCGCAGCACCCCCAAGGGCAAGACGCGCTCCACCCGCCTTCCGTCTTGCGTCGAGACGATGCGGATCGGATGCTCATCCGGCGCCCCGCTGCGCACGGTCCGCTTGAGGTCGATGAGCCAGGGGCCCACGGGCACCCCCAGGGCCTCCAGGGCCGCCCTGTCCACGTTCAGGTGTACCGGCTCCTCCAGCGCGAACGCCAGGCACGGGATCCGGTGATCCAGGTGGACCGCCCGCACGCGGAACTGGGGCTCGTCCAGGATCACGCCGTCGAAGGGGTGCGGGGCCGGATCGTCCAGACGAAAAAACCCTTCCGAACAGGCGAAACGGGCTTTGACCACCCGGTCCGAATGGACCTCGTGGACCTCGAGGGTCAGGCTGTAGCCCTCGACCAGGTTCCACGTGTACCCCCGGAGCTTCCCTTCCACCCGATCAAGGAAACCGGGAGGCCCGTACAAGCGCAAGCCTTTCGGTCGTCCGAGGAGAACGCGGAGCAGTTGATCGAAACCGACGAAATGGTCCAGGTGGGCGTGCGAGACGAAGACGTCCGTGATCTTGAGGAGGCGACCGGCCGAGAGCGCAGTGATGTCACCCAGGTCAAACAGAAGTGCGCGCCGCTCCCAGGGGAGCGCCACATACAGGGCCGGGTCCCCGAACAGGTCGTTCACGAGAAAGGCGCGAAAGCTGCTCGCCATCAGCGCGTTCCCGCTGGAAAGGCACTACTGGTCCGCCGCCTTGTTCACATCCTGGACGCGCTGGCGCTCTTGGTCGAGAACCGGCGCCAGGCGCTGGTCGAGGCCCCGTTTGGTCAGGTCCACCGGTTGGCCCGGCTGGCCGGGGCTGGGCGACCCGGGGGCGGCCTGAAGCGTCTCCTGGATCTTGGTCCCCTCCTGCAGGTACGAGGCGACCAGGTATCCAAACACAGCCAGGCCGAGGACCAGACCGGCGATGCCAAGGATCCTCATGCCATGCTTCTCCTCTCTCTCCCGAGCGGAGATTCACGCCCTGCCCATTCGCTCTGGATGGTAGTGTACCGCCCTTTCCCCGAAACGCAATCCGAAAGCGCGCCGGCGGGATGGGCGATGGAGGGAGCGGGCGTCCTGTCCCCCGTTGAGTGACCCTCTCGCACCTGGACAAGCAAAAGCGGCGCCTCTTCGGCGCCGCTTCCTGATGGGTCTCGACGTCCCGGTCCCGGGGTTTACTTCTCGACAGGAAACCCCTTGGCCACCCAGTCAATCATCCCGCCTTCGAGGTTGTGGATCTTGGTGAGGCCCACGGCAGCGGCCACCTCGCACGCGACCGCGCTCCGAATCCCCTGGGCACAGTAGAAGACGACGTTGTCGCCGTTCAGGTACTTCCGCGGGGACATGAGCAGCGTGTTCAGCGGAACCAGCGTGGATCCGGGAATGCGTCCGTCGTTCCATTCGCTGGGCTCCCGTACGTCGATCCAGATGGCCCTTTGGCCGTCATAGATTTCCTTGGCATTGGCGGCGTCGATTCGCTCGAAGGGTTCTTTCAAGGGTTGCTGCGACATGATCTGTACTCCCCCTGGGTTCGGCCCGATCGGGCCGAGAGTGATCCGGCCGGCCTCGTTTCTCTTGGTCGGCATACTAGCGGAACACCCACGTGAGGTCAAGACAGGATTGGTTCACTCCGGCCCCGAGCGTCCGCACTCGCGTCCTGCATTCTCGAGCAGCCTCCGCTCGACGATGGTCCGACGCCGAACCGAACCATCCGGATGCACTCAGACCTGTTTCATCTTCCGTTCCTCCCGACGTCTCCCCTTGACTTTCGACTGCGGGCCTCCCTAGATTGCGCCTGACGTACTCACTCGCCTGACTTCTCCAGCGCGGCGCTCGCCGCGCCCTGTCTGTATACCCATGCTTCGACTCGTCATTGCCGCCGGCGCCCCGGCCCCGCCGCAGCGTGAGATCGCCCATGGCCTGGAAGCGTTATTACTCCAGCCTCCGCTTCAAGATGACCTTCGGGGTGATTCTCATCCTCCTGGTGGTCATGAGCGTGGTTTTCTTTGTGCAATACACGTGGTTCCGGCGGGAGATGATCGAACGCCTTGGCCTGTCGGCGACCCCCCTCAGCGACGTGATCAAGGGGAGCCTGAAGCACGCCATGGCCACGCGAAACCTGGATGAGATCAACCACATCGTGGCCAATGTCAGCAGGCAGAAGGGCGTGATCAAGGTGTTCGTGGTCGACAAGCAAGGCATCATCCGGATCTCGCCCAGCGCGGAGGAGATCGGGCGTCGCTTGACCTTGCAAGAAGCCACTTGCCAGATCTGTCATCGCGCGCAGGCGGAGAACCGGAACAAGATGGTCATCTTCGAGGCGGAGGGTGGCCAGCGGATCTTCCGGAACGTCAACCCCATCGCCAACGAGCCCGAGTGCTCCCGCTGCCATGGCAGCCGCGACAAGATCCTCGGGGTGCTCATCAGTGACTTCTCCATGACCGAGGTGGACCAGCGGTTGGCGTCGAAGTTCCGGGAGATGCTCCTGGCGCTCGCCACCACGATCCTGGTGACGGTCGCGACCATCTCCTTCACCATGAACCGGCTGGTGATCGGCCGATTGGAACGCTTCGTCCGGGCCACCAAGCTCCTGGGCAGCGGGCGCCTGGATCAAGAGGTGAAGCCCGAAGGGGCCGATGAGATCGGCGAGCTGGCCGTCTCGTTCAACGAGATGCTGGAAAACCTCCGCCGCGCCAAGGAGATCCGCCAGCGAAAAGAGCTGCTGGAGAACGTCCTGGAGACGGTCAAGGAGTCCATCATCGTGTATGACCCGGACTGCACCATCCTTTCCTTCAGCCGGGGGGCCGAGGAGACCTTCCGGGTGCCCGCGGCCGAGGTCCTGGGCAAGTCCTATACCATCCTGGGGGACGGGCGGAGCGAGGTCCTGGAGCGGGTTCGGGCCGGGGGCTTCACCACGGGCGAGGTCCGCCTCCGCAGCCGGGACGGGCGCTATTTTCCCGCGCTCATGTCCGTGCTGCCCCTCCGGAACGACGACCACCAGCTCCTGGCGTTCGTCGAGATCACCCGCGACCTGACCGAGGAGCGCCTCAAGGGCCGCCTCCAACAGCAACTCATGCAATCGGAGAAGCTGGCGGCCACCGGGCAACTCGCGGCCGGGGTGGCCCACGAGCTGAATAATCCGCTGGGCAACATCCTGCTCTACGGGAAACTGCTGCTGGAGGACCTGTCTCCCGCCGATCCACGGGCTGCCAACTTCCGGCACATCGTGGAGAACACGCTCCGTTGCAAGCGGATCGTCAAGAGCCTGCTGGACTACGCCAAGGAGTCCGAGGTTCACATGACGCTCCAGGACCTCAACGAGATCGCCAGCACCTCGGTGCAAATGCTCGGCAACGAGATGCGTCTGCGCGACATCGCCTGCCATCTGCGCCTGGCGCCGGAGTTGCCCCGCGTCTCCTGCGACCGGAACCAAGTCCAGCAGGTCCTGGTCAACCTGATCCAGAACGCCATCCAGGCCGTGGAGGACCGCAGCGTGATCCAGGTCGCCACGACCCCCGGGGCCGACGGGCGCGCCGTCCGGATCAGCGTGATGGACAACGGGCCGGGCATTTCGCCCGAGGTCTTGCCGCGGATCTTCGATCCCTTCTTCACCACCAAGCCTTCGGGGACGGGGCTGGGGCTCTCCATCTGTTACGGAATCGTGGAGCGACATCACGGCCGGATCTGGGCGGAGAGCGCTCCGGCCGGCAATGGAACGGGCGCGGTCTTCACGGTGGAGCTGCCCGGGGGTTGAGGCCGGGCCGCAACGGGAGGGGTCATGGGCAGTCGGAATGATGGAGGGGCGGTCCTGCGGGGCCGACGCATCCTCCTGGTGGACGACGAGGCCGACACACTGGATGCCTGCACGCAGATCCTGCGGAAGGATGGGTACCAGGTGGAAACCGCCGTCTCGGCCCGGGAGGCCATCCAGCTCCTGCGCAGCCGTCCCTTCGATCTGGCCATCACCGACCTGAAGATGCCGCAGGTGGACGGCCTCGAGTTGCTCAAGGCCATCAAGCGCGTTGACCCGGAGCTGGCCGTCGTGATGATCACCGGCTATGCCACGGTGGAAACGGCCGTGGCCTCCATGAAAGAGGGGGCCTACGACTACATCCCGAAGCCGTTCACGCCCGACGAACTGCGGCTGGTGGTGCGGAACGCCTTGGAACGCCAGGAGCTGGTGGGAGAGAACACCGACCTGCGCGAGCGCTTATCCGGCGGCCGGGACCAGCTCCTCGTTGGAGGCAGCGGGGCGATGCAGCGCGTCCACCATCTCATCGCCCGGGTGGCGGAAACCGACTCCACCGTGCTGATCCTCGGCGAGACGGGGACGGGCAAGGAGCTGGTGGCCCGCGCCATCCACGCCCGCAGCCTGCGCGCCTCCGCACCCCTGATCACGGTGAATTGCGCGGCCATCCCGTCGGACCTCATGGAGAGCGAGCTGTTCGGCCACGAGCGTGGCGCCTTCACGGGGGCGATCCGCCGGAAGCGCGGCAGCTTCGAGCTGGCCCACCACGGATCGCTGTTCCTGGACGAGGTCGGCGCCCTCAGTCCTCCCCTCCAAGCGAAGCTCCTCCGCGCGCTCCAGGAGGGAGAGGTCCGGCCGGTCGGAAGCGAGGAAGGCGTCCGCCTGGACGTCCGGATCATCGCCGCCACGAACCGGGACCTGGCCGAGGCGACACGGCAGGGCGCGTTCCGGGACGATCTCTTCTACCGCCTCAACGTGGTCCCGATCCATGTCCCGCCTCTCCGGGAGCGCAAAGAGGATATCCCGCCCCTGGCCGAACATTTCATCGCGCAATACCGGCGAAAGCTCCAGACGCCGGTTCGGGGCATCGCCCCGGCTGCCTTGGACCTCCTGGTGTCCTACGATTGGCCGGGCAACGTCCGCGAGCTGGAGCACACCATCGAGCGGGCCATCATCCTGGCCGAAGGCGAACTGCTGGACTGGGAAAGCTTCGCCCACCTCGTCCCCGCTCCCACCCGGGCGACGCGCACCCGGCGTCCGGTCACCGACGCCAGGGACTTCACCGATCTCCCCAGCCTGGAGAAGGTGGAGCGGGACTACATCATGGAGGTCCTCCAGGCCACCCGGTGGAACCGGAAGCGCGCCTCGGAGATCCTGGGGATCAGCACCGTCACCCTGTGGCGGAAGGTCCAGGGCGAGCACCCCGAGTCGTGATCGCCTCGCCCCCACCGCCCATCATCCTGAGCGTCCTCTCCCACCTTCCCCAGGCCCATTTACCGCAAAGCCACCAAACCGGGTCCCCCTCCTCGCTTACGAAGGCTCCCCTGGCGGGCAGCCCAGCACGCCCCGAGGCGCAGCTTCCGATTGACTTCCCGTCCCTCCACTGGTACGGTCGCCCGTCGTGGGCGGGATGTGGGCGTGTCTTCCTGGCGAAGCGGCCCTGACGCGGATTCCGGACCTCCTGACGCGTCGGTTTTTCTCGCCCGCCCACCCCACCGGTACTTTCCAAGTTCCTATCGCTTTCCACAAAATGGTGACGGGGGAGGGGAGCGGCGGCGACCTTGGGAAACTCGAGGCCTTCGCGGGAGTGGGGGAATTCCCGGTCCGCGTGAAATACGCCACGCTGGCCTGGCACAGGCTGCGCGCGGCGATTCAGGGAAAACAGGACACGGTGTCCACAGAGGAATAGGAGATCGCTCATGATGCCATCCATGTATCCGCCGGAAGCGGTCCAGCCGATGCGCGACGAATTGACCTCGGTGGGATTCGAGGAATTGAAGACGCCCGAGGACGTGGATCGCGTAGTGAAAGAGACGAAGGGCACGGTCCTCTGCGTGATCAATTCCGTCTGCGGTTGCGCGGCGGGAAGCGCGAGACCGGGCATCGGCCTCGCCCTTCAGCACACGGTCATCCCCGACCGTCTCGTCACGGTGTTCGCGGGAATGGAAAGAGAAGCGGTGGATCGCGTCCGCGAACTCCACGCCGGCGCCGCCGCTCCTTCGTCTCCGTCCGTCGTCCTCTTCAAAGATGGAAAAGTCGCGGGGATGCTGGAGCGGAGCCAGATCGAACGGCGCGCGCCGCAGGAGATCGCCCAGATGCTGGTCGGCGCCTTCGACCAGCTTTGCACGCGGCCGGGCCCCTCGATTCCGCCCGAGACGTTTGCCAAACTGGAACATCTGAAAATCTGCGGGTCGAGCATCCCGCGGATGGGTTGATGCAGAGGCCTCAAGATGTCTTACGAACCGGTCGTGCTGAAGCGCGACGTTGAAGCGATCCAGATTCCGTACGGCCAGAAGACGAAGCTCCCGAAGGGCAGCCCGGTCGAGATCACCCAGGAGCTGGGCGGCAGCTTCACCGTGCTGACCGACCTCGGGCTCATGCGGATCGAGGGAAAGGACGCGGACGCGCTGGGCCGGGAGTCGGCCCAGCCGCTCGCGGAGCCCGTCCCCGCCCCCACCGACGCGAAGGCGGTCGCGACGGAGATCTGGAACCAGCTCAAGACCTGCTACGACCCGGAGATCCCCGTCAACATCGTCGAGCTCGGCCTCGTCTACGAGAACAAGGTCGAGCCCCTCCCGGAAGGCGGCTTCAGGGTGGACGTCAAGTTCACGCTCACCGCGCCCGGCTGCGGGATGGGCCCGATCCTCCAGGCCGAGGTGCGCGACAAGATCGCCGGCGTGGCCGGCGTCAGAGACGCGACCATCGAGGTCGTCTTCGATCCGCCGTGGACCCAGTCGATGATGTCCGACGCCGCGAAGCTCCAGCTTGGGATGATGTAGGCGATGTCCGATCGTTCAGGAATCCCCCTCGCCGGCCGCGGAGTCGAAGGGAGATGAGAGGATGATTGGAGATCGAGAGATGGGTCCCTCCCCAGGAAAGCGCTGAAACCTCCGCCTCCGGACCGCCATGGCCCACGGGCCCCACCCCGTCCTGAGCCTGTCGAAGGGCCTCCCCCCGCCCGTATCGGTCTCAGGGAGTTGAGCTCCGTCTCCATCTCCGACGACCTCCCCTGGCCGAACCCCGCATAGCCCCCTCGCCTGTCACCCCGCCCTGGCGGGCAGCCCAGCACGCCCCCGAGGCGCTACTTGCGCTTGACTTCCCGTCCTGCCAACTGGTAGGGTCGCCCGTCGTGGGCAAGATGTGGGCGCGTCTTCCTGGCGAAGCGGCCCTGACGCGGATTCCGGACCTCCTGACGCGTCGGTTTTTCTCGCCCGCCCACCACCCACCGGCGCTTTCCAAGTTCCTATCCCTTTGGTACCTGGGAGGGGTCCATGACAAGGAACGCATCGCCGCTGGCCCCAGCCCTCGCTTTATTCGTGCTTTCGATAGTGTCCGGCTGCGCGGGCCTTGAAATCGACGGCGACGTGGCCCAGGCCGAGATCTCTCACGTCCTCGGACCTTCGAGCGCGCTGGATACCGGCGTCGAGCCGACCCAGGCGCGCGTATACGAGGACGGCCTCTACTATCCCTTCAAAGTCGTCGTGCGGCGCCACCAGGGCCAGACGGTGCGCATCGCCGCGTGGACGAACGACAACCGTTTCCTCGGCGAAAAGAGCGTCGTGCCGCCGTACGAAAGCACCGAATGGAAGCGGCTCAGCCTGTTCATGCCGTACAGCGGGATTCATCTCGGCAGCGAGAGCATCGACGGCAACGTGTACGTGCTCGAGCCTGGCGATTCGCGGAAATATCTCGCTACGGTGGGCATGGGCGTGACCTCGATCGCGCGCCAGCGCTTCATCTGGAGCTTTCGCGAGTTCTGGGAAGACGCGACGCTTAGAACCGGCGACAAAGGCATACGTCTCGGCGTGGACCTGCACCGCTTCGGTTTCACCGACACCGCGCACCGCGTGGTGCTCGCGGTTCGCGACGAAAAGCGGAATGAATTTCCCTCCAGCCTCGGCGGACCGATCCGCATCGATTCCACGCGATTGACCGCGCCGGCCGATTCCAGTCAGCTCACGTGGAATCTTCAGCTCGATCTTCCCTACGATGAGCTGAAGCAGTTCGGCGAAGGCCGCGCGATCACGGTCACGCCGGCGGTGAGGATGAACGACGGCACGCTCTACATGGGCAATGTGCACGTCGAGTTTCTCGTCGGCGGGTCGCCGGAAAAAATGGCCGGCAAAATACGCGAGGAAATCGAGCGCGTGGACCGGCGCATCCGCACGCTGCAAAAAGAATTCGAGACGCTGCAGGGGCGCTGATCATGCATACGCCACGCATACCCGCCGCCATCGCGATCGTCACGCTCGCAATGCTATTTGCCGCGGCGGCCGGCGATTCGCAGGGCGCCGGCTGGGGAAGGAGAGGGCACGGCGTGCTCACCTACGACGCCGCCACCGAGCGCGTCGGCGTGAACCGCGACATCGCGCGCGTCATGGCGCTCGGCTCCATCGCCCCCGACTACTTTGAGTTCGACAACCCCGCCGCGCACGCGCAGACGCGCGACCCCGATATCGACGCCTCGGGCAAGCCGATACTCGATTCGCAGCGCTACGACGAGTCGCAGCGCGAATCGTTCCGCGCCTCGCGAACCTGGCGCGAGCACTATTTCAACGCCGCGGTACAGGCGGGCAAAGCGGGGCATCGCGAACGCGCCGCGCTCCTGCTCGGCTATGCGCTGCACAACGTCGAGGACTACGGCACGCATCGCGGCATGCCGAACGCGCTTCATGCAGGGCTCGACAACGCCGGGCACAGCCCCGACCGCGATGAAGCGCGCCTCGCTTCCTCGAAGATTCTCGGCTCGATCTATGTCGAGCGCTTTCGCGACGAGATCGGCGCCGATAACTGGAAGCTCTTCAATGGCGAGGCGGTGCGCCGTCCCGGACAAGCGTATGCCACCGTTCCCGAGCCGCTCACCGCTGTGACGGGGCTGAGCGGATGGGATCCGCGTTCCGGATTTATTCCCCCCAAGCCCGGCTACGTCCTGCACGATCCGGTGAAGAACGCGGTGGGCGACGGGCTCGCGCTGCTCGCGCACCCGATGTGCGCGCCCAATTGCCAGATCGCCGCGGAGAACCTACGCGAGAAAGGCGCGAATTTCATCGACGGATTCCTCTCGCGCCAGAACGAGCTAGCGAAGCTGCTCGACACGCGCGAGATCGGCATCGCGCTGCCGGCCGGGATGAAGGCGCCCGAACCGAAGAACGCCGACAGCCTGCGCCAGTTCGTCGCGGATGGCGTCCTGTTCGCGGTCGATCCGCGCAGCTTCGAGAACGGCAACTTGCTATACCGCGAGCTTTGGCAACGCGTGGTGCCCGGATCGTGGAAGGACTGGTTGAAGCGCGGCTACATCACTCAGTACGCGCTGATGAGCGACCGCGAGCGGCTGTTCCTGCGCCAGGCGACCTTCGATTCGATGGTGCGCGATGAAATCCAAAGCCTCATCCGCGAGCGCTCCGAAAAACAGGTCCGGCTGCAGAATTCCTACAAGCTCACGCTCGAAGAACTGAAGGAAATGCGCCAGGAGTACGAAGCGGCGCACCAGAAAATGATCGAGCGCAAGGCGCGCGAGGAGCGCGAGCGGAAGGCCTGGCGCGAAAATCAGCAGACGCTGCTCTCGGTCGGCCGCCCTGTGATTGACGGTCGGCCGCCGCCGCCGCCGACGAGAAGCTCCCCGGGCGGGGGCGGCTCTTCTTCGGGAGGATCGACCGCGCGCGAACCGCGAGAGCCCCGCGAGCCGAGCGGCGGCCGCATCGACGAGCCGCGGGGCAGAATTTGCAACAAGTTCGGCATTTGCTAGTAAAGAGGGACCCGGCCGTTTCTGAAACAACTTGCTGTATAGCCCACTACGGCACCTTTCGCGGGGCCCAGAGGCGAAAAGGGGTGGCTGCTCGGCTATCAGGCAATACTCTCGCTGCCCCGTGGCCCGGGGGCGAGGTCTACGTCGCCGGGATGACCGTGCCCGTCCCAGGCAGCTCGGAGGGGCGGAGACGCGCCGGGCCGACATCCGAGTTGCGGCGGAAAGTTGCCCCCGGTTGATCACGGGGGCGATGGGGACACCCGGTGCGCTCGTCCTTGAGAACGCCGGTCCCCGGCGGCGTCGGCGCCATGGCCGTCGCCATGCTCCGCAATACCATGCTGCAATCCTTCGAGCGCTCCTCAGCCATTTCTTCTTGACTTACCCCTTCGGGTGGCGATAGCGTTTCCCCCAATGGCCCCCCCCATCAGCCTGGTGGGGACGGCTATGCCGGGAAAGCAGGAGCCAACCGACCGCAGGCGGATCTGCCCTTGGGGGCTCTCCCCTCAAACGGCTGTCACTTTTTCCGGGTGGGGCGATTTCGCTGCGGAGCGAATCCAGCATTCCAAGGAAAGAACCGAGCGTCCTTTCCGGGCCGCCGGGACAAGTTGTTTCAGAACCAACGTCCCCTATTAAAGAACAATTGGAGCGTGCACGCATCAGCCGGCAAATCGAAGAACAGTTGGAGCGTGCACGCGAACACGACCAAGCTGAACGCGAAGCCGAAACGGAGGCGTCGAAGCGACGTTTGGTCCGTGAGGCGGGTTCGCTCTTCCCTGCAAATGGGCTAGCGTGGGTCAGCCCAGATGACGAATCTGACTACCGAGTTAACATATCAGTGTCAACCTTAAATGATCGCCGCGGAAAGGATTTCGAGGATTACTTGCGAAGACGAGTGCGCGATAAGGAGCGGTTTGCGATGATTGTTGACAAGGTGGATGATCGATTCCGGGTCGCGGATAACCCGAGCGCAAAAGGCTACCCGAATCCATGGTATGCACGCCTCTACTGGGTAAAGGAAGTTGTAGTCGCCGGCCTGTGGGATTCATGGCGAGGCCCAATGCTTGAGCGACAGGCCCTGATTAATAAACTGGCCCGCGAATTTAAGGTGGACCCAGACCTTGTTAAAGCGATCATGTGGATGGAAACCAGACATGGTTCCTATGATCCTGGCGTGGGCGGCACTGTTCTTCCGATGAACGTTGGCAAGAGATGGGGTCGCGCTCTTCAGTATGATTTGGGCAACGATGCTGGCAATATTCGAGCGGCGATTCATATTCTGAAAGAGCTCGAGGCGAGAATTGAAGAGCCAACGGTTGAAAAGGTGGCAACCTTATACAACTCTCTTGGCGACGATCGAGTGTCCGCATACGGCAAAACGGTTGCGTATTACTACTCCCGCAAGCCGTGGAACCCCATAGGGCGTCTTTTTAGGTGGTAGGTCGCCGTGGGACTACATCAATGCAGCTGGGCCGAAGTCTTTGAACGTGAACTCGAAGGTTGGCCACTGATCAGGCGACTTCGCCGTCGAATCGAACGTTCGCAATGTTTGAGCAATGGTTTGACATCGAGCTTCTCGCAGTCGTAGAAGACCTCTGCGCATACGAGATTAGCGACGATGAGGACTAACCTGCCGCCCAACTCGGACGCGCGCGATGCTGCGGTGCTTTGCAAGGATCAGTGTCGCGCGCGCCGGTTGGCTCCACGTTAGGCGACGGAACAAACAAATGGCTTACGATCACCGCACCAAGGCGGGTAATCAGGGCGATGTCGTCAAGCATGTCGCATTGCTTGCCGCGATCCGTCATGCCCTTAACCTGACGCGATCGACGCTGCGATACGCCGACGCATACGCGGGCCCAGCCGGCTCGCTGCTGCTGCCTGGTGGAGAGTGGTCCAGCGGCATCGGCAAGCTGAATCGGTCTGCCCAGGTAGAATCAGTAGACGTTGGCAGATGGATTCGCTGGTATCTTGCCAGACCTCAACTTGTTGGATCCCGCTACCCCGGTTCATCGCTCATCGTGTCTGACGCGGCAGCCGAAGTCCGAAAGCCCCTCGCGATGTCCCTGTGGGACATTTCAGCCGAGGTCGTAGCGGACCTGCAGCAGGTCTTCCCGAACCACACAGTAATGCACTCATCAGTCGATGCATCTGCCGAGGCCATTCGCGTAGCTGATCTGCTCTTCATCGACCCCCCAGCGCTCGCCGACCAGTGGGAGCTGGTACTGAGCCTTATGGACCATGGTCGACATATGCTTGCATGGCTGCCAGTCAACGCGGCGGTCACACCCGGTTCCGTGAAGGTCAGTTCTGTCGCTGAGGATCAATTCAGGCAGGTCTCCGCACTCCCTTCCGTGTCCTGTACTCGCGTGCTGTGGGCGCACGGTGGCCGCACGATTGGTTGTCTTCTCGCCTATCGGTCAACCACAGAAGGCGTGGCGTCCATCCGGGCGGCGGTAGAAGAAGTGGTGAGTCTGTGCTCATGGACGCGTAAGGAGATCGAGCACATCGACGCAGACGTGGAAACTGTGCAACCGGGAAGATAGGTAACAGAATAAACCGGCAACATGGGTAACACTTGCCGTCTACGCTCGGATGATGTAGTCCCGTTCGTCGATCCGGCCCAACAGGACGCGGCAGAAGTAGATCGACCAGATGCCATCGGCCACCTCCTCGAGGCCGATCGGGTGTTGCTTGAGGGCGTTGGCGATGAACACAAGCCGTAAAGCGGGACGTAGGTTCTGAAGCAACTTGCTGTATAGCCCACCACGGCGGCTTTCGCGGCGTCAAGAGGTGACAGGGGTTGCCCCTCAGCCATCAGGCAATACTCTCGCTGCCCCGTGGCCCGGGGGCGAGGTCTACGTCGCCGGGATGACCGTGCCCGTCCCAGGCAGCTCGGAGGGGCGGAGACGCGCCGGGCCGACATCCGAGTTGCGGTGGTGGGTCGCCCCCGTGGCGTCCGCGAGCACCCCGCTCCCCGACGGCGTCGGCGCTGTGCCCGTCGCCATGCTCCGCAATACCATGCTGCAATCCTTCAAGCGCTCCATAGCCATTTCTTCTTGACTTGCCCCTTCGAGTGGCGATAGCGTTTCCCCGAAGTGGCCACGGTGTCCTCCCATCAGCCCGGTGAGGTCCGCTCTGCCGGGCACGAAGGAGCCAACCGACCGCAACCGGGAACATGGGTAACACACATTCCGCCTAACCAGGCGCTGCAGCGGACGCGGCACACAGCCGCCGCGCCGCTGAGCTGTCGCGTTGGGCGCCTATTACTTAAAACGGATGCGGCGATAGACAGACCACGAAACACAAAGCATCCATTGAAACATAGGAGAAACGAGCATGCGGATAGCCAAAGAGAACGTGGACGTCAAGATGGAGATCCCAGGTGCCGTGATCCGTCAGCGAACGGATTTCGGCGACGCAACTGGATTAGGCAAGATCAGCGGCGAGTACTTCAGTCTCTCAGCGGGCGTCGATACCACCCCGCTGTTCCAGGGACTGGAGGGCGATTTGTGCCAGTGTCCCCACTGGGGCTTCGTCTTGCGCGGCCAGCTCACCACGACCGACGCGGGCGGCGCGCAGGAGACGGTCAGCGCGAACGATCTGTTTTACTGGCCACCTGGGCACAACGTAAAGGTCGACGCAGACGCGGAGATCATTATGTTCAGCCCTCAGCGCGAACACAGCCATGTCATCAACCACATGATCGAAAAGGTGAAAAGCTGAGTCCGGTGTCGGGAGTTGGGCACGGCGCTCTTACCCATTTTTAAAGCGTAGGTTCTGAAGCAACTTGCTGTGTAGCCCACCACGGCGGCTTTCGCGGCGTCAAGAGGCGACAGGGGTTGCCCCTCAGCTATCAGGCGATACTCTCGCTGCCCCGTACGCCGGGGGCTAATTGCACGTCGGCGTGATGCCCGTGACCTGCCCAGGCAGCTCGGAGGGGCGGAGACGCGCCGGGCCGACACCCGGGTGCGGTCGTGGGTCGCCCCCGGGTGATCACGAGGGCGATGGGGAAACCCGGTGCGCTCGTCCTTGACGTGGGGAGCAACCGGGTGGGGGGCACGTTGGGGGGCGACGTGGCCGTCGCGTCCCTCGCACCCGTGCCGTCAGCGAGCACCCCGGCCCCCGTCGGCGTCGGCGCCATCTCCGTCGCCATGCTCCGCAATACCATGCTGCAATCCTTCGAGCGCTCCTCAGCCATTTCTTCTTGACTTACCCCTTCGGGTGGCGTTAGCGTTTCCCCCAATGGCCACGGTGTCCCCCCATCAGCCTGGTGGGGACGGCTATGCCGGGCAAGCAAGAGCCAACCGACCGCCGGCGCATCCGACCTTTGGGGGACGCTTCCCGCAAAGGGCTGTCGCTTTTTCTGGGCGGGGCGATTTCGCTGCGGAGCGAATCCAGCATTCCAAGGAAAGGGCCGGGCGTCCCTTCCGGGGTGCCCAGACAAGTTGTTGCAGAACGAACGTATTACTGCCGCGATATGCGCGAGCTCGTTGCAGGGATCGGCAACGCAGAACAATCTGAGGAGGAATGTACGCCATGAATTGTGACTGTTCGAGACTCTCGTACGGCGCTCAACTCCTGGCGCCTTTGGAGTGCAAGACGATACTCGGCCCCTTCGATCGGGGGTTCGTCCTGACCGACGTTCTGTTCGACTTGTACAATCATCCCAACGGCGCGGATTCGAAGGCATGTGGGTTCGTGTGGAACACCTTGCCGAACAAATGGAGCCGGCTTCTTTTCGGAGGTACCGTCGATGATCGCGGTAGGCAGTACCATCTGGAAAGCGGGGTGCTGTGTCCGAAGGGCTCTTTTCTCAATGTCTGTACCTGCTACTTCGTCTACGAGCCGACGGCCTATCTTTCTGCCCGGGTCATGGGGTGCTACTGTGAAGCACCTCCGAGGTTGATCGATGTCAGCGCCTCGCTTCTCGAGGTAGTCGCGAAGGTGGATTGGAAGGACGCGCTGCCGCAGGAGGCTCTGGATCCCATCGACCCAACGGGTGGCGCGCGACGCAAGCCTCGAATCGTGCATCGAGACCTTTTGGGGACAGCCTGCGAGGCGATCGCACCCGGAACCCTGCTCATCGCGGGCACAGATCGCGACGTCTCCCTCCAACCCAGTTCGGCTGTCGCCCTCCGTGTCGAGCGCCAGAGTTGGCGCTGGAAGTGCGAAGGGGCGCGCATCCGTTCAGGGCGTGGCCCCAGTGGAACCAACCTCCTGGTAGCCCGAAGATCTCCGGACGGATTGCTGGTGCACTGGATCACGTACCGGGAGTACGCTCTCGAAAGCCCGAAACAGACGCCGAAGGGGAAAGCTTAGGCGGCGCAGTCCAAAGCGCTACTGGATTGCCGGAATGCCCGGAAAACTGGCCGTCCGGACACAGGGCAGCGCCGTGTTCAGTCCGACAGTCGATTGCTGCCCGTCGCTGCATCGGACGCCGCCCGGAGCTGGTTTCGCGCTTCGGCTGGTCGGTGTCTTGGTGCATCCGGCGACCAGCGAGTTGGGGCGGCGCCCGTGAGCTCCAAGTCCGTTAGGCGGGGCGATGCTGCCTTGAAGTGTGACCGTCTCCACTTCCGCTTTCCTGAGAGTGATCGCACGTCCAAGTGCGATTCCGTCCGGTGTGACCGACACGTCTTCTGCGTGGGCTCGCCTCCACGAGGGGTCGGATGAGAAGGCCTACTGGCTCGCGCGATCTCGCCTTGGGCGCCTTGGCGGTTCACTTTGAAATCCTCCCTTGCAAATTGAAACGCTGCTGGATGTCCGCGTAACAACCGGGTTTCTTGACCCCCGTTCCAGTTTGAAAGCCCTGCCCGCAGACCGGAGCATCTGACCCCCGGCTCATCTCACGTCTCCAAGCCTTTGAAAAGCAAGGCCCCCTGCCATATGCGTTGGCTTGCCGTCGTTGTGGAACGTTGTTTGCTCAAACGGCATTCGACAGCCCGAGGTCCAGGGGGAGGTCGGTGGCATGGCGGTCCTGCATGGCTCGCAGCCCGGTGAGGCCACCCGAATCATGGTCGTGGACGACCACACTGATCGGCGTGGGCGGACCCTGGAGTTTTTCCGAAGCCGGGGCTACGAGGTGTTCGCGGCGCGCAGCGGCCTCGAGGCCATCGCCCACATCATCCAGCATCGCGTGGACGTCATCATCATCCAGGGCTCGCTCCCCGGGCTCTCCAGCTACGAGACGATCCCCATTGTGAAGAAGATCCACCCGTCCCTTCGCGTCATCCTGACCCTTCCGGCCGATGCCGAGCCGGAGCCGCATCCGACCGAGCAGACCGACTTCATCCACTGCTTCCTCGAGCCGATCCGGCTGGAGGAGATCGAGCGGACGATCCGGGAGCCCGGAGTCGTCCCGCGGGCGGCCAGCCCATAGGAGGAGGCCGTGGCCAGGCGTATGGGGTGGTGGGGTCTTGGCGTTCTGATCCTCCTGGGGGCCGTGGCCGCCCGGGCAGCGGAGACGCCGCATCTGAACTCGACCGGATTCACCTCCAGCCAGGTCTGCGGCACCTGCCACCAGGACATCTTTGCCATGTGGAAGGGCTCGAAGCACGCCCGCGCCTTCGAGAACCCCATCTTCGCCGCGGCCTACCGGGATCTCCAGCGCGAAGGGGGGGATGCCAGGCGGCTGTGCCTGCGTTGCCACGCCCCCATCGCCGGCATCACGGGCGACCTGGAGGCGCAACAGGCCATCACCCGGGAAGGGGTGACCTGCGACTTCTGCCATTCGGTGGCCGGCGTGGCCATCCGGGATACCGACTCCCCGTTTGTCGTGGAGGTGGGCGGCCCCAAGCGCGGGCCCAAGGTAGGGGCAAGTTCCGCGGCCCATGCGATCCAGCCCTCCATCCTTCACAAGAGTTCCCGCCTCTGTGGCGGCTGTCACGAGTTCCGGAATCCGGAGGGCCTCACCACCATCAGCACCTTCTCGGAATGGCGTGCCTCCTCCTACCCGGCCGAGCTGCGCGCCTGCCAGGATTGCCACTTCCTTCCGGTGAACGGCCGGAGCACCATTCAAACGGGGAACCCCGTCGGATCCAAGATCCCGGATCACCGCCTCCAGCGAAGCCAGGAGCAGCTCCGCGACGCGGTAAAGCTGGATGTCCCGCAGGTCACCCGCGAGGCGGGCCGGGCCGTGGTGCGGGTGGCGATCCGCAACACGGGCTCGGGGCACGCGGTGCCCACGGGTCATCCGTCCCGACGCCTGCTCCTCAAGGTGGAGGCCCGTTCGGCCGGGAGCGGCTCACTCCTGGGGGAAGCAACCCGCACCTATCAGAAGCAGCTTCTGGATGGCGGCGGCCGGGTCCTCGTTCGCGACGCGGACCTGATGCGCGCCCGGAACGTGTCGGACAATCGCATCGCTCCCCACGAGGTCCGCACCGAGACCTTCATGTTCTCGATTCCCTCGGGCGAGGCGGTCCGGGTGCGCGCCGAGGTCGAATACCTCTACCGCTCCCACATCCTGGCGAGCCACGAGTGGCGCGTCCTGGTTTCCCGGCAGGAGACGACAGTTCCCGGAAACTGACGAGCGCCCATGCGCCGGCGTCCGGTGGGACGCCGCCCCTCGGCCCTGGTGGTGGGCCGGATGCGACGAGCGATCCATGAATGGGTCGGAGGCGATCGCCGGCAGGCATCCCACGCAGAAGGAGACCCTGAGTGAGAATCCCTGAGCAGATACAGCGACTCGCGGTCATCACCGCCGTCATCATCGTCAGTGTCCTCATCGCGAGGTTCCTCCTCATCCCGCGCTCGCTCATCTCGGACGAATTGCACCGAGCCTCCACCATCCAGCGGGAGAATGCCAAGCCCATCAAGTTTGCGGGCTCCACCACCTGCCAGGATTGTCACGAGGACAAATCCACTCAGATTCGAAAGGGCTACCACAAGAACCTCTCGTGCGAGGGATGCCACGGCCCGGCGGCGCAGCACGCGGAGAATCCCATGGGGGTGAAGCCGTTCGCGCCACGAGACAGGAAGTTCTGCCCCCTCTGCCACGGCTACGACGCCTCGCGACCTACGGGGTTCCCCCAGATCAACCCGACGGTCCACAATCCGGTCAAGCCCTGCATTACCTGCCACAACCCCCATGACCCGGTGCCGCTCCAGGTGCCCCAGTCGTGCTCGGCCTGCCACGCCCAGATCCAGCGGACGACGGCCGTGTCCAGCCATGCCCTCCTCCGTTGCACGACGTGCCACAACGTGCCCGCACAGCACAAGACGGCGCCACGCAGTGTGATGCCGTCGAAGCCATCGACCCGGGAATTCTGCGGGACATGCCACGGAAAGGAGTCCACACAAAAGGATGCGCCGAAGATTGACTTGACCAACCACGGCAACGCCTATCTCTGCTGGCAGTGCCATTACCCGCATCTCCCGGAGGGGCGCGGATGAACAAACGGGAATTCCTGAAAGGCCTCATCCTCTTCTTTCCCGCCGGCGGCCTGGCGACCATCCTCACCAAGCGGGTGGGTGCCGGAGAAACGGGCGGCAAAGAGAAAGGACCAGAAGCGCCAGGCGGCAAAGAGGCGAAGACCCGGCCCAATGGAGCCTACGATCCTGAGCGACACTATTACGGGATGGGCATCGAGATAGACAAGTGCATCGGCTGCAGCCGATGTGTCGAAGCCTGCAAGGCGGAAAACAACGTCCCGCCGGAGCCCTTCTTCTTCCGGACCTGGGTCGAGCGGTACGTGATCACGAGGAACCGCGAGGTCACCGTCGAGGGCATCAACGTCAAGAGCAAGACGGCGCGGGAGACGACGCAGGATGACCGCGAGGTGCTCCGAAGCTTTTTCGTCCCCAAGCTGTGCAACCAATGCGCCAATCCGCCCTGCGTCCAGGTCTGCCCCGTCGGCGCCACCTTCTCGACAAAGGACGGGGTGATCCTTGTGGACGCAAAGCGGTGCATCGGTTGCCGCTATTGTATCCAGGCCTGCCCGTACGCAGCGCGCTACCTCCATCCGGAGACGAAGACCGCGGACAAGTGTACGTTCTGCTATCACCGGGTGGTGAAGGGATTGCTCCCCGCGTGCGTCGAGGTCTGCCCCACCCAGGCCCGCATCTTCGGCGATCTGAGGAGCAAGGCGAGCCGCCTCGTGCGCTTCCACCGCATGAACAAGGTCCACGTCCTCAAGCCGTCGCTGAATACCGATCCGAAGGTGTATTACGCCCAGCTCGATGGAGAGGTGCGATGAACGCAGAGCGGCTCCAAGCCCTGTATGAGCTTCTTGAACAGGTGACCGGCTACATCTACCCCAACGAGATCGAGATCCATTGGTCCATCCTGATCGTCGTCTACCCCTATGTCACCGGGCTCGTCGCGGGCGCCTTCATCCTGGCGTCCCTGGTCAAGGTCTTCAAGGTCAAAGAGGTGGAACCGACCTACCGGCTGTCCCTCCTCACGGCTCTGGCATTCCTGTTGGTGGCACCCCTCCCGCTGCTCCTGCATCTCGGTCAGCCTCTGCGCTCGTACGAGATCTTCCTGACCCCCAACCTCACCTCCGCGATGGCGATGTTCGGTTTCGTGTACGCCTGGTACCTCATGGCCGTCCTGCTCCTCGAGCTGTGGTTTGAATACCGGCGCGATCTCGTGGTCCTGGCAGGGAAGACGGACTCCCGGATGAGATGGATCTACCGCACCCTGTCCCTCTTTTCCACGGATATCAGCGAGGCGGCACTCGCCTTCGACCGGAAGGCCATCCGGGCGATCACGATCGTCGGCATCCCGTCCGCATTCCTGCTCCACGGATACGTGGGCTTCATTTTCGGATCGGTGAAAGCCAATCCGTGGTGGAGCAGCGTGCTCATGCCGATCGTGTTCCTCATGTCCGCGATCGTGTCCGGAATCGCCCTCGTCGTTTTCCTGTATATGGTGCTCACGGCGGTCAGGAACCAGCCGATAGACATGCGGTGCCTCGACACGATCGTGTCCTATCTGTTCTACGCCGTCATCGTGGATTTCTCGTTGGAGGCGCTCGACTTCATCCACCGGCTCTACCAGAGCGAGGAGTCGGTCAAGATCCTCGGCAGCCTGATCACCAACAAGCTGTTCATGAGCCTGTTGGTGCTGCAGATCCTCCTCGGGATGTTCATTCCACTGGGGATCCTGGTGGTGGCTCGGGCCTGGAAGTTCAACGAGGACATGCGAAAGCTCCTCTACTTCACCTCCGCCATCCTGATCCAGGTCGGCATCTTCAGCACCCGCTGGAACGTCGTCATCGGCGGCCAGCTCTTCTCGAAAAGCCTGCGGGGGCTGATGGGGTACAAGATGGAGATCATGGGCATCGAGGGGCTGCTCGCTGCCCTGGTGCTCCTGGCGTTGCCCTTCCTTATCCTGGCGATTATGATTCGCGTACTGCCGACGGAGAGGCTCGGGGATCAGGTGACGCGCGGCGCCTGATGGGGAGGCCCACCGGCCGTTCCGCTCCGCTTGCCTGCAGGGAAACGGATTGAGGACGGCCGAGGGGCAGGGCAAGGAAGGCAACGGACGCAAAGCCGTCGGATCGAAGGGGGTCGCTATGAGATGTCTGCCGTGGGGAAATCTGACCTTGGGATTCTGGTTGACGGGGGCACCCTTGTTACTCGGTTTCCGCGAGCACGGCGTTCCGGCCCTGAACGACGTGATCGTGGGGCTCGTCTTGCTGGGCACGGCCGCGGTCACGCTCTACCTGGATCGGCCGGAGCAGGAGTAGGTGCGGGCGAAGGCAACTCGACGCGGATCGCCGCTACGCTTCCGCTCATTTCCAAATCGTGAGGACCCACTCCGAGGGGCCGACGCCTTCCACGTGAAGCCGGAAGCCCAGACGTTCCGTCTGCCGCGGGATGGTGAGGAGGGCGGGCGGATGGTCGGTCAGGACGTCCAGGACCTCGTGCCGGTGGGCAACATGCCTTTGTGTGATCGTGTCAGCCCGATACGGACGCACACGCAACGGCCTGGAGCTTGGCCCACTCCTGCTCCACGGCGCGTTGGATGGACTCCACGGCTTCCGGAGTCAAATGACCGAACCGCCCTTGGTCGGCAAGGTACTCGGCCACCGGCCGGGGAGATGGCGGGATGTAGTTCAGCTTCGGGCCGGCGCCCGCCTCGATCTCCACCAGCGGGAAGACACAGCTCTCCACCGCCAACCGCGCCAGCCGGATGGTCAGCTCACCGCCCCCTGCCCGCCCCTGCCGTGGATTTGAATCTCGATCATCTCAGCGACAATATGCAACCACAGATACACGCAGATGAACGCGGATCATCTGCGGTTTCACCGGTTGTGTAACAGGTTGGCTGGCGCGAGCCCGAGGGAGAGCGCGTACTCGCGTCCCCGATGAAAGGCCTTCAGGTTCTGGTCGACAATCTCACGAGTGGTGAACCGGGTGCCAATGGCCGCCTCCCAGTGCTCCACCGACAGCGGCAACACCGCCGCGGCTGCGCCCATCAGGATCGTCCCGGCCAGACGGGGACTCCCCGCCTCAATGGCCATGGCGGAGGCCTCCACCGGGAGAAATGATCCAGTGAAGCCCCGGAGGCTCTCCAATGGATCATCCGGGTACTTGAACAGTCCGAGGTTCACGACCGGCGGGAGCACGCGCAGGCAGTTCACAATCAGGGTCCCTCCGGCACGGACTTCCGGCCGCCAGCGCAGCGCTTCCGCCTCTTCAAAGGCCACCAGCAGATCCACCTCACCGCTCGAGATGATGGGCGAGTACACCTTCCGGCCGATGCGGACGTGGCTGGTCACCACCCCACCCCGCTGGGCCATCCCGTGGACTTCGCTCTTCTTGACGTCGTGGCCTCCCTGGACGGCCGCTTCGGCCAGCAACTGACTGGCCGTGAGAACTCCCTGTCCCCCGATTCCCGCCAGCAGGACGTTCAGCGTCCGCGTAGGCCAGGAGGTGTTGCCCTTTGGATATTTGCGTTCATCTGCGTTCATCTGCGGTTCCATCAGTTCTGAAGTTGGTCTGGCGAGGTCGCCTGGGCCGACGACCCCACGGGAACGATCGCCTTGGGGCCGCAGGTCTGCACGCACAGGTCACACCCATTGCACCCCATGGGGTCAATGGTGACGTAACTCAATTCCTTGTCCCGCCCGTTGGGAAGGCGCACCACCTCGCGCCGGATGACCTGGATCGCCGGGCACCCCGTCTTGAGGCACGCCCCGCACCCGTTGCAGAGCGCATCCAGCACCTCGTACGGCTGGGTCCGATGGAACTCCTCGATCAGGACGCAGGGCCGATTGGTGACAATCACCGAGGGACCCCGGTGGGCCAGCGCCTCCTTTACCGCCTTGTACACTTCGGGCAGGCGGTACGGATCGACGAGTTGCACGTGCTCGACCCCCAGGGCCTTGCACAGCGCCACGAAGTCCACGGCCTTGCTCTTTTCTTCTTGCAGCGTGACGCCGGTCCCCGGATGATCCTGGCCCCCTGTCATCCCCACGGCGCGGTTGTCCAGGATGAAGACCGTCACGTTGCCGCCGTTGTACACGATGTCCAGCAGGCCGGTCATCCCGGAATGGAGAAAGGTGGAGTCGCCGATCAGTGCCACCACCTTCTGCTCCTTGTTGGCCATCCGGTACGCCTTCTCCATCCCCAGGGCGTTCCCCAGGCTGGCCCCCATGCACACGCAGGTGTGGGTCGCGTTCCAGGGCGATCCGACGCCCAGGGTGTAACAACCGATGTCGCCCGCGATGATCAGGTCCTTCATTTTGCCGAGAGTGTAGAACACGCCCATGTGCGGGCAGCCGGAGCAAAGTGTCGGAGGCCGGGGGAACGGCAGCATCTCCAGGTCCGGCGGCGCCAGCGGCAGCGGCGGTGCTTCGGTACCCGCTATTCCCGCGCCGTCCAATGCGGCTCGGACGCGCTGCGGCGTCAATTCTCCCGTTCGCGGAAGCTTGCCCACGCTGTGCACCGGAATGCCCATGGCCAGGACGTCGGCCTCTACCAGGCCTTCCAATTCCTCGACGATGTGGAGGCGCTTCACCCCACGGGCAAACTCCCGGATGAGCCCCTCAGCCAGTGGGAACGAGAAGCCGAGCTTGAGGAAGGAAGCATCCGGGAACGCTTCGCGCGCATAGACGTAGGCGGGACCGCTGGCAATGATGCCGATCTCCCGATCGCCCCACTCGATGGCGTTCAGCGGACTCTCATTCGCCATCTCAGCCAGATCTTTCATCCGTTGAAGAACCTTCGGGTGCTTCTTGCGCGCGTGCGCCGGCAGGATCACGTACTTGGCCGGATCCTTGGAAAAGCCCAGGAACGGCGGGGCCGGCCGCTCTCCCAGCTCCACCAATCCCTTCACGTGGCTGATGCGCATCGTCAGGCGCATGATCACCGGGGTGTCCATCTGTTCGCTGAGGCGGAGCGCCTCGCTGACGAAGGCCTTGGCTTCCTGGCTGTCACTCGGCTCGAAAAGCGGCACCTTGGCGAAACGAGCGAAGTACCGGGTGTCCTGGGCATTCTGCGAGCTCCCCATGCCGACGTCATCGGAAACCGCGATCAGGAATCCGCCCCGCACCCCGATGTACGAGCCGGTCATCAGCGGATCGGCGGCCACGTTCAGCCCGACGTGCTTCATGGAGACCAGGGATCGCGTCCCGGCCAGGGAGGCACCCATGGCGACCTCGAAGGCGACCTTCTCGTTGGGGGCCCATTCGGCATAGACGTCCGGATAGCGTGCGAACGCCTCGAGGATCTCCGTCGCCGGCGTCCCGGGATAGCTAGAGGCGACGGTGACGCCGGCCTCCCAGGCCCCGCGGGCCACCGCCTCGTTTCCCGACATCAACACCCGCCCCGTGGTCGCCGGTGCGGTCATGCCATGGTGTCTGGTCATTCCGGATTCCTCTTTAACCGCAGATTTCACAGATTTCACAGATTTCAAACGGGAAGAAACTCCGGAATGAATCTGCGTAATCTGCGAAATCTGCGGATTATGGTGAGGTTCTTACGCCTGGCCCTTCAGTAGTTGGTTGGCGATTACGATTCGCTGGATCTCGCTGGTCCCCTCGTAAATCTGGGTGATCTTGGCGTCCCGCATCAACCGCTCCACCGGATAGTCCCGGATGTAGCCGTAGCCGCCGAATATCTGCACCGCGTTGGTCGTCGCCCGCATCGCCACTTCCGAGGCATAACACTTGGCAACCGCGGCCGGCAGGGTGTATCGGGGGGCGCCGCAGCGGATCAGGTGTCCCGCATACAGATATGACAGGCGCGCCAGGTGGATCTCCATGGCCATGTCGGCCAGCATGAACTGGATCGCCTGGAAATTCGCAATGGCCTGCCCGAACTGCTTCCGGGTCTGGGCGTACTCCAGGGAATGATCGAGGGCTGCCTGAGCGATCCCGACGGCGATGGCCGCCACGCTCGGCCGGGCCCGGTCCAGCACCTGCATGGCGATCTTGAACCCCTGGCCTTCCTCGCCCAGGCGATTCGCCACAGGGACCCGACAATCCTGGAATTCCAGCGCCGCCGTCGTGGATCCCCGGATACCCATCTTCTTCTCGATTCGCGCCACCCGGAAGCCCGGTGTTCCCTGCTCCACCACGAAGGCGCTGAGGCCCCGGTTGCCCTGGGACGGGTCCGTGACCACGAAGACCGTCAGAACCCCTGCCACGTCGCCAGAGGTGATGAAATGCTTGGCGCCCGTGAGGACATAGGCATCCCCGTCCCGACGCGCCGTGGTTCGAAGGGCAACCACGTCGCTTCCCGCCTCGGGCTCCGTGAGCGCGAAAGCGGCCAGCCGGTCCCCTCGCGCCAGGGGCGGGAGAAAGCGCTGCTTCTGCTCCTCGGTGCCGGCCAGCAGGATCGGGTACATCCCCAGGTACTGGCCGGCGAAGATCGTGGCTGTGGCGGCGCAGGCCCTGGCGATCTCCTCGACCGCCAGGAGGAACGCGATCACGCCGGCGCCGCTGCCCCCCAATGTCTCCGGGACCATCAGGCCGAAGAGCCCATGCGCCGCGAGAAGCTGGACCAGGTCGTGCGGGAACTCCTCTCGCTCGTCAATCTCGGCGGCCCGGGGCGCGATCTTGTCCCGGGCCAGCCGCCGCGCCAGTTCCTGCACCATCCGCTCTTCGTCGCTGTACTCAAAATCCATCGGGCAGACTCAACGACTCAGATATATAACCACAGATACACACAGATGGACGCAGATATAGATCAGTTTGGTTCTGGCCCTTTGAGAAACCCGATCTGTGTTTATCTGTGTTCATCTGTGGTTGCATTGGTTCGCTTCTAGTGGCCGTCGAAGGCCATCCCGTACGCCGGTTCCCCGTGGATCAACTCGAGAATCTCCTCGTCCGTGAACACGCGGTGGGCCTGCTTCGCCGCCCGAAAGATCTTCTCCACCAGCTCACGGGTCGGCTCGATTCCTCGCTTGGTGAGCCAGTAGATCACATTCGATTCGCCGCTCATGGGCCCGATCTCGATCACCTGATCACGGCCCACCAGGCTGGCGGGCACCCCGGAGTAGACCCGATCGGCCAGCCACGCGTGCCCCTTCTTCTCCGCCTTGATGATGGCCGCCGCGTGTACTCCGGTCGCGGTCCGGAACGCATCCCGGCCCACGATCATGTAGTTGGGCGCGATGGGCAGGTAGCACACCCGGGAGACGAACCGGCAATACTCGTTCAGCTTCGCCAGATCCTGCTCGATGTAGCCCATGAGCTTGCAGTTGACCAGGAGGACCTCCATCGGCGCATTCCCGCACCGCTCGCCGATGCCGAAGGCCGTCCCGTGGATCCGGTCCGCCCCTTCCTCGATGGCCACCAGGGAATTGATGACGGCCAGTCCCCGATCCCGGTGCCCATGCCAGTCCACCTTGACGTCCTGGGCGCCGATCTCCCGGAGCATCTCCTTGATGAACCGCATCAGATGCTTCACCCCATAGGGGGTCACGTGGCCGACCGTATCGGCCAGGCAGATCCGCTTGGCGCCGTAGTTGATGGCAATCGTGTAGATCCTGCGGAGGTCCTCTGGATGAGCCCGGGTCGTGTCCTCCGTCACCATCATGACCGGCAGGCCACCCTTGACGGCGAAGTCCACCGCCTCCTCCGTCAGTCGGAGCATCCGGTCAATGTCCCAGTCCTCCACGTATTGTCGGATCGGGCTGGAGCCCAGGAAGGTGCAGGCCTCGATGGGAATACCGACCTTGTTGGAAATCTCGATGATGGGAGTGATGTCGTTCTTATGCGTCCGGGCGGCGCAGTTCGGACGAATGGCGAGCTTCGCGCTCACGATCTCCTGTGCCAGCGCGATGACGTCCTCCACCGCCCTCGGGCCTGCCCCGGGGAGGCCGATGTCCGCCGCCTGGATCCCCAGGTCATTCATCAGGTGCAGGATGCGCTTCTTGTCCTCGATGTGGGGATCCACGACGGAGGGATTCTGCAACCCGTCCCGCAGGGTCTCATCGTCGAACTCCACCCGCCGTCTCAGGGGCTTGATGTCGGCACCCAGGGTGTTCCAGTCATACAGCATGTGTTTCTCATCCAGTTCCATGGCTGCCCCTCCGGCTCGCGGGTCCGTGGGTGGTCACCGGACGGCGTCCGTCCTGATGCTACCCCTGGGACCGTTTCCTCTCTCTGCCTGGCTGGGCTGGAGCATCCACCCCCAGGCGGGCCCGGACAAAGCCCACCATTCCCCCGGCGGCCATGATGGCCCGAATCCCCTCGGGAAACGGGTGGGCGGTGAACGAGGCGCCGGTCGTCAGGTTGCGGATTCGGCCCGCCCCGAGGTCCACCTCTATTTCGTGGCCCTCCGCGATGGCCTGTGCCGCCTCCGGCGACTCCAGAATAGGCAATCCGATGTTGATGCTGTTGCGGTAAAAAATCCGGGCGAATGATTTGGCGATGACACAGGCGATCCCCGCCCCCATGATGGCCAGCGGCGCGTTCTCCCGGGAGCTCCCGCACCCGAAGTTATTACCGGCCACGATGAGATCACCCGGTCGCCGTTTCTTCAGAAACTCGGGATCCAGATCCTCCATACAGTGCAGGGCCAATTCCTCCGCGCGGAAGCTCGTGCAGTATCGCGCGGGGATGATGACGTCGGTGTTCACGTCGTCCCCGTATGTGATCGCCTTGCCCCTGAACACTGGACTCGCCATGACGTTACACTCCGGGTTCTCAAAACCGTTCGGTCGTTCGGGGGTTCGGTGGTTCGGGCGTTCGGGAACTGCCGAACAGCCGACCGCCCGAACAGCCGAACGCCTTCGTACTATCCCATCAGCGTCCGAGGATCCGTGATCTTCCCCGTCGCCGCCGTCGCCGCCGCGACCGCCGGGCCGCTCAGATACACCTCGGATGTCGGGTGGCCGTTTCTGCCCTTGAAGTTCCGGTTGGTGGTGAAGAGCCCGCGCTCGCCCGGCCCCAGGACGCCCATGTGGCCGCCGATGCACGGCCCGCAGGTCGGTGGACTGATCGTCGCCCCTGCCTCGGCCAGAACCGCAACGATCCCCTCGTACAGCAGTTGTCGAAAGACGGCCTGGCTTCCGGGGATGGCGATCAGCCGCAGCTTGGGGTGGACGCCGCGCGACTTCAGGATGGTCGCCGCGATCCTGAAATCCTCTACCCGGCCGTTGGTGCATGACCCGAGAACCACCTGGTCGATCGGAAGGGCCTCTACCTGGCTGATGGGTTTGACATTGGCGGGTGAGTAGGGACAGGCGACCATCGGTTCCAGGCCGCTCACGTCGTACTCCAGCGTTCGAGCATACCGGGCATCCGGGTCGGGGCGGTGATATACGCCGTGCCGGGTCGCACGCCCCTTGAGATATTCGCGCGTGGCGTCATCGGCCGCGATGATCCCGGTCTTGGCACCCGCCTCGATGGCCATGTTGCAGACCGTGAACCGACCGGCCATCGGCAATGTCTCGATCGTGTCTCCGACAAACTCCAGCGCCTTATAGCGGGCGCCGTCCTCTCCGAGATCCCCCACCACCCGCAGGATGAGATCCTTGCCTCCCACCCACTCGGGGAGGCGGCCTCGGAAGATGACCCGGAACGTTTCCGGCACCCGGAACCAGCTCTCGCCCAGCGCCCAGGCGGCCGCCATGTCCGTGCTACCGATCCCGGTGGCGAAGGCCCCCACCGCCCCGTAAGTGCACGTGTGCGAGTCGGCACCGACGACCAGGTCGCCAGGGGAAACCAATCCCTCGTCAGGAACAAGCGTGTGGCAGATGCCGGAGCTCCCCAGTTCATAATAGTGGCGGATGCCGTAGCGCTCCGCAAAGCGCCGCATGGTCTGGGCCAGCGTGGCGGCCGCGATGTCCTTGGCCGGGACGAAGTGGTCGTTGACCAGGGCGACTTTGTCCGGGTCGAAGACCCGCTGGGCGCCCATCTGTGCGAACACCTCGGCCGAGAGGGCCGTGGTGACATCGGTTCCCATCACCAGGTCCAGACCGGCAAAGTAGAGTTCGCCGGGCCGCACGACGGGGACGCCGGCGTGCGCTGCCAAGATTTTCTCCGCGATCGTCATGCCCATCTTACCTACCCTCTCGTGAGGCGTCAGGGGTCAGGCGTGAGGCGGAAAACCTTCGTTTCTTCCCCTCACCCCTTACGCCTCCCGCCTACCGGTAGTAGACGACTTGAAGCGTCCGGGCCTCACGCCCATCCAGCGCCTGAAGCCGGTGGGGGCGCTCCGAGTTGAAGTACGCGCTGTCCCCCTCGTCCAGGACGAAGCTCAACTCTCCCAGGAGAAACTCCACCCGACCTTCCAGGACATAGACCAGCTCGTCGCCGGCGTGGCTGAAGAGCTTACCGCCCCGCCGCTCTCCCGGAGCCACCGTGACCACGAAGGGCTCCATGGCGTGGTCCAGCTTCCCGTAGGCCAGTGATTCGTACAGGTAGCCGTGCTTGGACCCCTCGCGGAAGACCACTGGCCGCTTGTCCTTGCGGGTCACGACGTAGTCCCGGATCTCCTGCCCGCCGTCCTGGAAGAAGTAGCCCACCCGAACGCCCAGCCCCTCGCAGATCTTCCACAGGGTCGGGATCGTCGGGGAGACCGCGTTGTTTTCTACTTTGGACAGGAGGGCCGTGGAGAGCCCGGACTTGTCGGCCAGATGTCGCAGCGTCATTCCCCGCTGCTGTCGGAGCTCGCGGATACGGGGACCCAGGCGCACCTCCTGCATCCATGCGCTCATCTCGGCCGTCGCCTTCATCCCGCGGACCTCTCAATGCCCTGACAGAGGAAATCGCCCACCGCTTTGGTCCCAAGGCTACCACCCAGATCGTTCGTCGTCCTGTCCTGCCGAACCGCCTCGCGGACGGCGGCGTCAATCAACGCGGCCTCCCGCCGGAGGCCCAGGGAGTCGAGCATCATCCCGGCGGTGAGGACCGCACCCATGGGATTGGCGACATCCTTCCCCGCATACTTGGGGGCGGAGCCGTGGACCGGCTCGAACAATGGGGTCCGCTCCGGATTCAGATTTCCGGAGGCGGCCATCCCCAGCCCCCCCTGCAGGGCGGCCCCCAGATCGGTCACGATGTCGCCGAACATGTTGCAGGTCACGATCACCTGGAAACGCTGCGGCGCCCGCACCAGTTGCATGGCCAGGGCGTCCACGTACAGGTGCTCCGCCTCGATCCCGGGGTAGCGCGCCGCGACCAGGCGGAAAACCCGCTGCCACAGGTCGTGCCCGTAGGTCAGGACGTTGGCCTTGTCGCTCATGGTCACCTTGGTGCGTCCGGTCTCGCGCGCGAACCGGAAGGCGTATTCGATGATCCGTTCCACGCCCTTGCGGGTATTGACGTCCTCCTGAACGGCCACTTCGTCCGCCGTCCCCTTCTTGAAGAATCCTCCCATACCCACGTAGAGACCCTCGGTGTTCTCGCGAAACACCACCAGGTCCACGTCGGCCTCCGATCGGTCTTTCAGCGGGCAGAGCCGTCGGTCGAGGAGCTTCACCGGCCGCATGTTCACGTAGAGGTCGAGGCGGAAGCGCAGGCCGAGGAGGATGTCGGCGGCGTGCTTCATGTCCGGGACACGCGGGTCCCCCAGCGCGCCCAGGTAGATGGCATCGTAGTTGTCGCGGAGGTCTTCGAAGATGGACTGCGGAAGGGTCTCGCCGGTGCGGAGATAGCGCTCGGCGCCGAGATCGAAATGGATGAGGTCGAGGCGGGCCCCGGTCACGCGGCCCACGGTCTCCAGGACCTTGATGCCCTCGGCAATGACGTCCGGGCCGATCCCGTCGCCGGGAATGACTGCGATCCTAGCCATGCCCCCTCCCCGCATGCGCCCGACCGTTGAGGTGTTTCCCCGTAGGAAACAAATGTGCAGGAAAATTAACGGGGATGGGTTCCATAGTAAATGATGCATGTGCATCATTTCTATGAGGCAGTGCACCCATTTTGAGTGGCTGAAAAACGGGAAGCGAGGTGGCGCTACGAGAGTGACTCGTTTAACTTACGGAAAGTCTATTTCTTCCGCAGGGATCCACCAGTTTTCGCCCGTCTGGCGTCCCAGCCTTTGAACTTCCATGGTTTTCGCGTCCTCCCTTTCCGCCGCCCACATATACCCATTGAAGATAAGATTGGTCCGCTTTTTTCCTTGACACCAGCATTGGCTTGCTCATATCATCCGCCCGCCTCGACCGCTTCCCTACCGCTGCTTGGGGGGGACAGCGCCATGGTGGCCCGCGAAGAGATGCGCTCTCGGCCCACAGGATTGCCGTGTGTGGGAACAGAAGTATGCGGCCCTTCGGAGATCCGTCACTCCGAAGGGCCGTCGTGTTTTTACCCGCCTGTCCCTTGAGCAGCCTGGAAGCCCACGAGTGCGTGGCAGGTCCTCCTCAGTGGGCTAGCCCGGCGGGCTCTCGCCACCAACTTGGCCATGCTGGTCACGCTCCGGCTACTCGGCTTTGAGACGGGTTCCTCCGTGACCCGCGCTGGCATAGCCCTAAACTCATCGCCGCCTGGACCCGGATGGAGCCGCTCCCCCGCATCGTCACCGCCCCGCTTCCGGAAGCGGAGGGGGCAGCAGCCGTGCCCTGGCGCGGGTCCCTGCATCGCGCCGCCCTCGGGGCTAACCCCGATCAGCAGGGAATGAACGAAGGATGCAGAGAGGAGGTCTGTCATGAAAAGGATGATGTGGCCGTTGATTTTCATCACGTTCCTTGCGATATCCCTGGTTACATCCCCTGCCCACAGCGCAGGACCACCACCTTTTAAATCAGAGCTCCTGCCTTGCCCGAACGCTCCTTTTGATGTATGTGGCAACCTTTACGTCGTTACCGTCAACCCGGAGCCACTAACAGACGGCAGCGCAGTGGTCTCTGCCACCAACATACTTAAAGTAAAGGTTGACGGTGCCTTTCCCAATGACACCTATGAAGTTGTCATGATCTCGTCAGTGGGAGGCCAATTCGATGTTGTGGGCCTCCTTAGCACCGACGCCAATGGCGACGGCAGCGTCAATATCCCGTTACCACTGAGCACGTACGCTTCCGGTGTGATACTCCTGCGAGATTCAGATAACAGTGGGGCTTGTGCCTTCCCTCCCATTCCCTCTTGCCCTACTGGTTCCGGCCGTGATCCGAGGATCTTCACAGGATTCACCGTGCCGTAACGAAGCCCAACCCTAACGTTTTTCTCAGCGTGTGTGGGGGTCTTCCTGACGAAGTCCCAGAGGAGGACCCCCGCCTCGTTCTGAAATGCCACTCCCTCATAAATTGTGCCTGCAATCAAACTGCGTTTTGGATAGATTTACTCCACAGAGAAGCCATCCACCCCCGCCACCGCGCCAACTTCCGGGCCTTCTTCGACCCGCTGGCGTTCCTCGCCGAACTCTGCACCCACATTGGTT
>Ga0155960_1084_pt2 | contig 44216 bp, 41 predicted proteins | sample RifCSPlowO2_02_FD_107614 | JGI IMG/M metagenome (GOLD analysis project Ga0155960, IMG submission 107614) | candidate division NC10 bacterium RIFCSPLOWO2_02_FULL_66_22
CGCGTCAAGCCGCGGGGGCGCACCTCCGTCGTGATCAGCCGCTCGATGTTCTCACACACGATCTCCATGCGTGGCTCTCCTGTCGTGAGGGGATCTCACTGTTTGCCCAGCCAGATCTCCTGGAAGTACTTCCGCTCGTTCGGGAGCAGCGTGAAGTTCTTGACGATCTTGTGGTACACCACCGCCATGTTGACGTGGGCGATGTAGATGTACGGGACGTCCTCGTAGATGGAATCCAGGACTTTCTGGTACAGGGGGACCCGCTTGGCGGGATCGCTCAGGCCCCGGGCCGTGTCCAGCAGCCGGTCCACCTCCGGGTTCTCGTACCCGTTGTTGCCGATAGTCTTGGTGTGGTGGAACCAGTACATCGTGGAATCCGGGTCCGGGCTGACGATATTCAGGTCCCGGGTGGCCATGTCGAAGTTTTTTTCGCGCCAGTAGCGGGAGGAGAAGGTGCCGGAGTCCAGGCTCTGGAGCTGCACCGTCACGCCGATCTTTTGCAGCTGGGCCGCCACGATCACCTGCAGCCGCCTGAGCTGCTCCTTCGGGCTGGTGATGTAGGTGGTGGTGAAGCCGCTGGGGTAGCCCGCCTCCACCAGGAGCTGCTTGGCCTTGGCCACGTCGGCGGTATCCGGGAAGTGGCGCCGGGTCGGATTGTCGGCCAGCATCCCCGGCGGCATCGGGTCGTCGGTGATGGTGGCATGGCCATAGTAAACGTTGTCCACGATCTCCTTGCGGTCGATGGCCCAGGCGATGGCCTGGCGGACCTTTTTGTTGTCGAAAGGCTTTCGCTTGAGGTTGAAGGCGATGAAGTCCCAGTTGTGGCCGGGTCGGCTGGCCACCATGAAGCGGGGGTCGTTCTGAAGTTCTTTCAGGTCCTTGAAGTCGGGGTGGGTGAACATGTCGATCTCGCCGTTCTTCAGCATGTTCAGCCGGACGAAGGCATCGGGCACGATGCGGTAATGGATCCGATCCAGGTACGGTCGCCCCTTGTCCCAGTACTTGTCGAACCGCTTCAGGATGATCTGGGCCGCCGGTGACCATTCCACGAACTCGAACGGCCCGGTGCCGATGGGATCCCGGTTGAAGGCCTTGAAGCCGCGTTCCTCGAAGGCCTTCTTGGACACGACCATCCCGGAGCCGTAGAACAGGGAGGTGACCAGGAAGGGGGCAAAGGGGGCCGTCAGCGTATACTTCACCGTGTACCGGTCCACCACCTCGGCCTTGTCCACGAAGGTCACGTAGGTGTAGGCGTTGGTCTTGTTCTTCACGATGTAGTTCATGGTGAAGGCGGCGTCCTCCGCCGTCATCTCGCCGTAGCCCTTGTGGAATTGGACCCCCTTCCGCAGCGTGATGAGCCAGGTCTTGTCGTCCACCTGCTTCCACTTCGTGGCCAGGCCGGGGTGGAGGCTGGAATCCTTGTAGTCCACCACGACCAGCGAGTCGAATATGCCGGTGATGATGTTCTGCTGCACCGGATCGCCGGCCGACTCCATGCAGTTCACCGTGTTCGGGTCGCTGTACAGCCCGATCCGGAGCGTGGCACCCCGGACCGGCTGCTCGCCGGCCCAGCCGACGCTGGCCAGGAGCCCTAGCCCGGCCAGGACAGCCGCGAGGAGTCCTGCCGCCTGTCCGATCCGCTCCATGCGTGTCCATCGCTGAACCATGGATCCCCTCCCCGATCCCTCAGGATCGTCCGTGAGTTCCCCCAGCCTCTGGATCACCGCCCGCGCAGCTTGGGGTCGATCGCATCCCGCACGCCATCCCCCAGCACGTTCAAGGACAGGACTGCCAGCATGATGGTCACCCCCGGGAAGATCGGCAGCCAGGGGGCCTGCTGGATGAATTTCCACGATTCGCTCAGCATGGAACCCCAGGTGGGGGTCGGCGGCTGCGCGCCCAACCCCAGGAAGCTCAGACCGGATTCGGCGGTCAGGGCCTGCCCGAAGGTCACCGTGGTCAGGACCAGCAGGGGGGCGACGGCGTTGGGGACGAGGTGCCGGACCAGGATGCGCCCGTCGCCCGCGCCCAGGGCCCGAACCGCCTGGACGAAATCCTGGTCCCGTAGGGAAAGCACCGTGGCCCGGCTCAGTCGGGCGAAGCGCGGCGCGTAGACCACGGTGAGGGCGAAGACCACATTCTGGACGTTCGGCCCCAGGATTCCGACCAGGGCGACGGCGATGATCAGCGGCGGAAGCGAGAGCAGTCCGTCGGCCACGTTCATCAGGACCTCGTCCGTCAGCCCACCGATGTACCCCGCCACGCAGCCCAAGGGCACCCCGATGACCACGGCCGAGAGCACAGACGCCAGGGAGATCCCCAGGGAGATGCGGGCGCCGTACACCAGCCGGCTCAGGACATCGCGCCCGAAGGAATCGGCCCCCAGCAGGAACGTGCGGCTCGGGGGGGAGAGTTGGGCGCGAAAGTCCATCACCAGGGGGTTTCTGGGACTCAGGAGCGGCGCCAGCAGAGCCACCGCGCACAGGCCGATCATGACGGCGAACGCGGCCGTGACGGTCGGACTCGCGAAGAGGCGCCGCACGCCTACTCCTTGGCCTTCACCAGCCGGATGCGCGGGTCGATCAGGGCAAACAGCCCGTCCGCAAGCATATTGACACACACGAAGCTGACGCTCATCAAGAGGACGATCCCCTGGATGACCGGGTAGTCTCGCTGCTCCACGCCCTGGAGCAGGAGGCGCCCCACGCCCGGGAGGGCGAAGATCTCCTCGATGATGATCGTCCCACCCAGCAGGTAGGCGAAGTTGATGGCGATGGAGGTGAGGACCGGGATGAAGGCGTTCCGCAGCGCGTGGTGGACCAGGACCGTCAGTGGGCCCAGCCCCTTGGCGTGCGCCGTGCGGATGTAGTCGGCCGACAGGACGTCCACCAGGCTGGAACGGGTCATGCGGGCCACCAGGGCCGCGTAGGCCGCACCCAGCGCCAGGGTGGGCATCAGCAACGTGCGCAGGCTTTCCCCCGGCGCGCGCAGAAAGTCCACCGGAGGGCCAGAGATCGGCAGCCAGCGCAGCAGGACGCTGAAGAGAATCATCAAGAGGATGCCGACGAAGAAGTTCGGGAGAGAGATTCCCAGGACCGCGACCACGGTGGCGGCCTGGTCCCAGAGCCGACCACGGTTGGCGGCGGCCACGATCCCCAGAACCACCCCGATCAGAATGGACACCACGGTGGCGAGGACGGCCAGGACGACCGTGGTCGGAAGGCGACCGACAACCAGCCTCACCACCGGCTGTCCGGTGCGGATGGAGATCCCCAGGTCGCCCCGGAGGGCCTGGCCGATCCAGGCGAGGTACTGGCGGTAGAGCGGGAGGTCCAGCCCCAGGCGGTGCCGGATCTCGTCCGCCATCTGGGGGGTGGCGTCGGGGCCCAGCATCGTGGTGATGGGGTCGCCCGGGGTCGCGTGGAGGAGCAGGAAGGCCACCACCGACACCACGAATAGCGCGATCACCCCGCGACCGGCCCGCCCGAGGAAGTAGGCGGTCATGTTCGGACGCCTTGAGGAGCGAGGTCCATGGGACTCAGACGGCCACCTCGAGACAGCGGCCCAGCGCCGCTGTCCAGCAGACGGGGCCCGATTCCTCGATCACGAAGGTATCCTCGAAGTGGTACCGGGCGCCGTCCAGGTAGAAGCTATGCTCGATGCAGATGACCATCCCGGGCTCCAGGACCATGGCGTTCCCCTCGTGGAGTCGGGGCTCTTCGTGCGGCCCCAGCCCGATGCCGTGGCCGAGAAACTCTCGCGCGTACCCCGGGAGCCGTTCGTTCATGAACGTGAAGCCCCAATTGTACACGTCGATGCAGGAGCGCCCGGGCTTGAGGTACATGCCGATGGCCAGGCTGCCCTCGTCCAGGGCCCGGTAGACCTCTTGCTGCCGGTCGGTCGCCTTCCCGAGGACGTAGGAGCGGACGAAGTCCGACTCGTAGCCCCGGTACACGCAGCCCATGTCCACCTTCACGAAGTCCCCGCGCTTCAGCGGGACCTCTGTCGGGAAGGGGTGGTGCGCGAAGCCGCGGGTCGCGTTCGAGCCGACGTAGATGAACCCGACCTTTTCCGCCCCCTCGCGCAGCATGGTGAACTGGGCGGCCAGGGCCAGGTCGCGCTCGGTGGCCCCCACGGCGATCGCCTGGCGGAAGCTGTCGTGCGCCTTGACCGTGATCTCCGCCGCCCGTTTGAGGTTGACGATCTCCTCGGGGGTCTTGACGGCGCGGATCCGCCCGATCAGGTCGGATGCGGGAACCCAGGTACACCCCGGCAGGGCGGCCTGCAATTGGTCGAAGAATGGGGCGGGCAGGACGGTCTCCTCGTAGCCCAGGCGAAGGCCGGCGGCCTTCCGGTCCTGAAAGCCGGCCCGGACCGCGGCGAAGAAGTCGGGATAGAATTCCCGGTCCCGATCGCTGGCCTTCTCCGCGCGGACATAGGCGCGGACGTCCTGGATCCAGCTCATGTGCTTGGCCAGGCGAAAGTCCACCGAGGGGACCACCAGGAAGGGTTCCACGGCAACGTCGCGGAAGACGACGGCGGCGAACGGTCGGGTCGGCAGGCTGGCGCCCGCGTTGTGGAAGTCGCTGGCGTAGGTGACGTTGAGGGCGTTGCGGAGGAACAAGGCGTCGAGCCCCTGCTCGGCCATGAGACGCTGGGCCCTGGAGTGGTTCATCAACATGGACAATCCCCCTTGACTGTCGCGGTGGCGCGTTGTCTGCTGCAGGCCGAACCCCAGGAGTGCATGGTGAGATGTGGGCGACGGGCCCTGCGACCGGGAAAGGCAGCAGCGCCCACGCTGGGTCGCGGCGCCCCTTGCCTATACCCCAGGGGGTTCGCGGAAGTCAAGGAGTTTAGCCGCCGTCGGGTCAACGCCCATGAATCACCTGGGGCAGACGCTCGCTTCCTCCGGAGAGGTCGTGGCCTGGCGGGGGCGAAGTGCGTCCGGATCGGAGGCGCTGGCAAGATCACCCGGGCCAGATGTCGGCGTTGGCAAGCTCCAGGAGGTTCCCGTCCGGATCGCGGAAATAGAAGGAGCGGCCGCCCGGCCACTCGGTCTCCTGCTCGATGGCGACGCCGTGATCCTCGATTCGCTTCTGCCAGGCCTCGTACTCGGCCGGAGCGGTGGTGAAGCACACATGGATCTCCCCGTTCGCTCCGTGCGGAGGAAGGGACCCGGCTCGCCGGGTGGTTTCCGCGCGGAAGAGGAGAAGCACCCCGGACCCGACCCGGAAGAAGACGTGCCGCCCCGGCTCCTTCCCGATCTGCTGCATGCCCATGACATCGCGGTAGAACCGCTCCGCGCGGTCGATGTCGGCCACGTACAGGACCGTCTCGAGGATGCCGGTGATCCGGGGCGGCTGGACAGCAGGAGACACCTTTCCCTCCATCTCTCAGGTCAGGAGCGGACGCGAAAGCCGCGCTCTCCCCGGGGCGTCTCCCACGCGACCTCCACGCCCGTGACCCGGGAGGCGGGCGACCCCCGATGACACCACCGGATCATGGCCTCGACCGACGCCCGCTCCCCCTCGAACACCGCCTCGACGCGGCCGTTGGCCGCGTTCCGAATCCAGCCCGCCACCTCGCGAAAGGCGACCTCGTCCTCGGCGCAGGCACGGAAGCAGACCCCCTGGACGTGGCCTGACACCCAGACATGGGCGCGCACACGGTCCGGCCTTGCCTCCTCCGTCATGGCGACTCGACTCTCAGCTGGCCGGCGTCAGCGCCCTCCCGACTCGGCTCCGCACCGCCCGGTAGTATCGGTCCAGGCCGCCATCCGACCAGGCGAGCGCGGCGGAACCAAGGAGGATCCCGTAGACCGCCGGCCGGGAGATCTTCACGGTCACCCGGGGGTCGAGCAGGTCGCGGGCCTGCTGGACCCGATCGAGCGTGCGGAGTCCGATGAGCAGGGGCCAGGCGCAGGCGAGCCGCAGCCGGATCTCGCTCGGAGGGATCGCCGGGATGTAGGCCCACCCCTCGGCGTAATGCGACAGGGTGAGTGCCAGCAGGTCCTGCAGCAGCGGGCGGAGTCGCTGGATGGCCGCGGGATCGAGGAGGTCCTCGGGCGTCAGGCCCAGGGCCACGAGGTCCTGCCGGGGCAGGTAGCACCGGCCGATCCGGAAATCCTGGGCCAGATCGCGGAGCACGTTCGTCATCTGGAGGCCCTGGCCGAGGCGGACGCCTCGACGCCGCAGGGTGGCCGCATCCCAGTCCCGCAAAGCGGGGCAGTGCGCCATGACCATGTCCGTCCAGAACTCGCCCACGCAGCCCGCCGCGTAATAGGTGTACCGGTCCAGGTCGGCGCGGGTCTCCAGGGCGACGAGCCTGCCTTCGCTTTCCCCCGGAAACGTGCGCAGGTCATGCTGCATGCCGTGGGTGAGCGTCAGCAGGAGGCTCCGGATGCGCAGGCGATCCTCTTCCGGCAGGCCACGGAAGAGCGCGAAGCACTCCGGGAGACGCAGCAGCAGTTCCCGCTCGGCCGGGACCCGCTGCGGCCCCGTGAGCGCCTGCGAGACCTCGGTGAGGCGGGAGGTGACCGGAAGGTCGAGCTCCTGCCGGAAGAGGGCCAGATAGCGAAGCCGATCGGTCCGCGGGATGAGGCGCGTGTCGGCGATCGTGTCGGCCGCCCGCGCCAGGAGGTACGCCAGGCCCACGCGCCTCCGCAGGGGCGGAGGCAGGACGGCCAGGGTCAGAAAGAAAGACCTGCTTACTTGCTTCAACAGACGCCGTAGTTCTTCAGGGATTTCGCCCACATTGCTCCTCGTGCGCTATACTTTTTCACATGGCTCCAGATACGATAGCATATCGCGTCACAAAACCGGATCGGAAATGCGGGTAGGCATGCCCCCGGCCTCGCGCCTGCCTGGATTCCGCTATGGAGGGGACAAAAGTCGATGGCTTGCAGTGCGACGCCGCAAGGAAAAGGTACGGCTACGGAGTGGCGGTGCGCCGCCGACGGGTTGTGAGCGGGAGTCGGAACGAGGCCTGGACAGGAATCTTGAAAGTGGGTCCCTCGGCTTTCCTCCCGGTCCGGGAGGCGCGGCGCTGGAAATCCAGGAGCGTATAGCCGACCACCTTCCGGGTGCGAGGATTCAGATGCACGAAGATCCCCGGCTGCACCTCGCGAGAAATGGCATCCTGCGGGTGACCGACGGACACATACAGGACGTCGCGCTTCTTGTCGTAGCTGTAAATCAGGGCCTTTGCCATAGGATCTCCCTTGGGCGGATGCGATCCACCACCATCGCCGTCTTGACATACCCGACGTTCCCAGACGGTTTGATATCCGCGATGACCAGCACCCATGACTGCCGCCGCGGCAATCGGCGGTAGTAGAACCGAGTCTCCCGGGGTGTCGGGCTGCGATGTACCACATCGGAGGAGGCCAGAGCGTGGTGCAGTTGATCGAAGTAGCGCCGCATGATTGGGTGACGAACCACAATGTGCCCTTCCCAGCAGTCGCGGGTCAGGCGGATTTCAAGCCCGGTAACATCGCGGACCCGCAGGAGGTAGGGTGCCACATGAGGACTATAGGGGCCACACGCCTGCCATGTCAAGGATTTGAGCCAGGGACTGCTGAGGAAGTGCTCGCTGTGAACAACCCCCTTCAGAGGCGCTCACCGAGGTCCCACCGTCCACGTCCACCCGGGCACTCAAGCAGCACTGGGCGCGGCTGATCAAACAGATCTATGAGGCCGATCCGCTGCTGTGCCCCCGGTGTGGAGCCCCGATGAAGGTCATTGCCGTGATCGACGATGAGGAGGTCATCTATCGGATCCTCTCCCACCTGAAGCTCCTGTCGCCGGGGGATGGCCCACGGGCCCCGCCCCGGGGGGCTCACTCCAGCGCCCCCTCCTTGGGGAGCAACGTACCAAGGGAGCTGATCTACGAACCATTCCTCTTGACCTCAGCCTCCGCCGCTGGTACGGTGCCCCGCCGTGGGCCAGATTTGGGCAGCACCACCCCTGGTGAGGCCCGCCGGTGGCCTCTCGAACCCCGCTCCGGGTGGTTTTCCTCGCCGATCGACCCACCGGCTCGTTTCCAAGTTCCTATTGGGTCGGAGTGGCGGCGGACTCCGCTCGCGCGCGAGGTCGTGACGCTTCAGACGTCCTACGGCGCCATCCCGTTCAAGGTGTCGCGGCTCCAGGGAAGGGTCGTCACGGTCACGCCCGAGTTCGCCGACGTCGTCCGTATCGCGCGCGAGAAATCGTTGCCGGTTCGCGAGGTCCTTGAGCAGGCGCGCGCCGACGGACGGAGGTTGTTCCGCGACTGAGCGGATCGCCGATGCCGATAGGCGACATAAAAGGCGTTCTCAGCATCGGGAGGCGCGCCGCGGCGCCCCCGACCGGCGTGCCTCAGACCACGTGGCAGGCGAGGGAAATCGCCCGGCACATCCCGTGAAGGACTTACCGTCGGCGCCGCGGGCACGCCGGCCACCCCCGCAGTGGTCGCGCTCGGCCCCGTGCCGCGCGCGCTCGCCGACGGCCGGGCCGTCATCGCCGTGCTCGGCGACAGTCTCACCGCCGGGCTCGGCGTGGCGCCCGACGAGGCTTTTCCGGCGCGCCTGCAGGCCCGACTGTGGCGCGAGGGCTACGACCATCGCGTGGTCAACGCCGGCGTCAGCGGCGACACCACCGCCGGCGGGCTGCGGCGCGTCGACTGGGTCCTGCGCGCCGGGCCCGCGATCGTCGTCGTCGCCCTCGGCGCCAACGACGGCTTGCGCGGGCAGAGGCCGGCCGCGATGCGCGCCAACCTGGAAGCGATCGTCGAGCGTCTGACGGCGGCCGGCGCTCGCGTGCTGCTGGCCGGCATGCGGATGCCGCCCAACTACGGCGAGGAGTACACGCGGCAGTTCGCCGCTGTATACCCGGGGGTCGCCGGACGCACCCGCGTGGCGCTGATGCCGTTTCTGCTCGACGGCGTGGCCGCCGATCCGCGCTACCTTCAGCCTGACGGCATTCACCCCAACGCCGCCGGCCATCGGATCATCGCCGACCGCGTCTGGCCGCACCTGGTACCGCTCCTGCGGGCGAGGGCGGCAGGCGAAGGCCCTGCCCGCCATTGACAATGACGGTCTTTGCTGCTGTTCTCAGCCGCGGTCTTCCCCCACAGGACGGGGGCCGTAGGCAGGGGCGATCGGCCCGTTTTCCTCGAAGGAGGGTCCCATGCGCGCCATTCGGAAGAAATACCGGTCGGAGCTCGTGGTTGGTCTTGGGTGTGTTTTCGTGACAACGGGCATCTTGATGGGGCTCGCATCGCTGGCCATCAGCTCTGACTTCTCCACGGTAGGTGGGGGCACCGGCAACACCGCATCCGGGCACAAATCCACCGTCGGCGGAGGGGAGGGCAACACGGCCAGCGGTTTCCATGCCACCGTCGGCGGGGGGAGGGACAACACGGCCAGCGTGGGCTATTCCACTGTGGGCGGTGGGAGGGACAATACGGCGATCGACTCCAACGCCACTGTCGGTGGGGGCTACAACAACAAAGCTCGCGGCGATTACTCCACGGTGGGCGGGGGCCTATTCAATGAGGCGATCAACTTCGACGCCACCGTTGGCGGCGGCTACAGGAACGAGGCCTACGAACGGGCCACCGTGGGTGGGGGCGGCAACAACCTGGCCGCCGGCAATTCGTCCACGGTGGCGGGCGGGAATTTCAACCAGGCCACCGGCCATCACTCCACCGTCGGCGGTGGCTCCTCCAACGAGGCCCACGGCACCGAGTCCTCGGTGGGCGCAGGGGCTGGGAACACGGCCAGCGGCGATTGGTCGGCCATCGGCGGGGGCCGGCGGAACACGGCCTACGGCCCCTATGCCACCGTGGGCGGCGGCCAAGGGAACCTCACCGCCGACGGGTGGGCTGCCATAGGTGGAGGGCGGAGCAACCAGGCGCACGGGCCGTACACCACCGTCCCCGGGGGCCAAGAGAACCGCGCCGACGCCTCCTGGTCGACGGTGGGCGGCGGCCAGGGCAACCAGGCGCAGAAGAGACATGGCACCGTGGCCGGCGGCGAGACGAATACGGCCGACGGCCTCCATGCCACCGTCGGCGGAGGTCACAACAACAAGGCGCTCGCCGGGAGTGCCACGATCGGCGGGGGCAGCAGCAATACAGCCGAGGCGGGGTCCGCCACGGTGGCGGGCGGGATCGGCAACCACGCCACCGGCGGTAGCGCCACGGTGAGCGGCGGCACCGGCAATTATGCCACCGGTTCCCACGCCACCGTGGCCGGGGGCCGGAACAACTACGCCCGCGGGGCCTACAGCATCGCGGCAGGCAGGAGGGCTCAAGTCGCCAGCGCCCACGATGGGACCTTCCTCTTCGCCGATTCCCACGACCTCATCTTCACCTCGGGTGCGGCCAACGAATTCGCGGTCCGGGCCACGGGCGGCGTCCGGTTCGTGGTGGCCATTGACGCCGGCGGCAACCCCGTCAACACCTGCAGCCTGGCCCCGGCCAGCACGTCCTGGGCGTGCTCCAGCGACCGCGCCCTCAAGGAGAACTTCACGACCGTCGATGGGCAGGAGGTGCTGCGCCGGCTGAGCACCATGCCCATCATGAAGTGGAACGTCCGGGGCGCCGACCCGACCATCCAGCATGTCGGCCCCACGGCGCAGGACTTCTACGCTGCCTTCCAACTCGGAGACAGCGACAAGCACATCAGCACCACCGACCTGGACGGCATGGCGCTGCTCGCCATCCAGGCCCTCTACCAGAGGGCGCTCCAGAAAGACCGGGAGATCCGGCAACTCACGGAGGCGGTCCAAGATCTGCGGGCGGCCAACGAGACGCTCCGGACCCAGATGACCTCACTCCTGGAGCGGATGGCGCAAGTGTCCCCGCCTCGCCCTCGGTGAGCCTCGAGGACGAGGGGGTGGCCACCTCAACCGGAGACTCCTAGCGCGAGCCGCCGCTGACCGCGGGCAGGATCGCCACCTCGGCGCCGTCGGGGACGGGGGTCGCCAGCCCTCCGCTCCAGCGGCAGCTCTCGGGGCCGACGAACACGTTGACGTGCGGGCGGTGGTCGCCCAGCTCGGGCAGCACGCGGTCGCACAGGGCGGGGTAGCGCGCCCACATCGCGTCGAGCGCCTCGCCGAGTCTCAGCGGGCTCTTCGCCACCTCGACGTCGAGCCGGCTCCGCCCGCCGGCCAGCGGTCGCAGCGGGGACGGGATCAGAAAGACGACGCGGGTCACGCGGGCCCGCCGGCCACCCCCGCACACGGCCGAAGACATCCTGTGCCTGCTCCAGGAAGAGGAGGCCATTGACGAATCCGTAGTGGCCACCTCTTGGCCTGGCCTCACACCGGTTTTGGCGCCCACGTCAGTCGGGGGATTCCTGCCGATCTGGTCAGTTGGAAGAACGTCGCTCGCTACCTGGCCCACCCGCCCATCGCGCTGGATCGCATCCTAAATGGGGACGTAGTTCACTTATTTCACTTATTGCTTTGAGCCCACCTTTCCTCCTCCCTCAAGTCCCTGGGTTTGATGCAGAGGGTGTATGGGCGGCATCCGCGACCCGGCCGTCTTGTCCTTGTCAGGAAAAAGCCCTCCCCATCAGTAACGCCTTGGCGTGCTGTTACGGTTCATTGACCCCGTCCCGGAGAGCGCCGTCATCGCATTCATCGAGCAACCAGAGGTCATCGAAAAGATCCTGACCCACCTCGGCCTTTGGCCTGATCACGCGCACAGCCCCCCGGCGGGGTACCCGTTGCCATTTCTCTGCAACGGGTCGTCGCAGCATAGGCGTCCTGCACGGCCTCACCGAATGGTATCGTCCGTCCGGGTCCGCCCCGTATCCCCCCCGTCCAGCTCCCTGGCCCGTCCGTCGCCCCCGCCACCTCTCGGCCGACCAGTTTTCGCTTGACACCGCGCCCCCCGGCTGCGGTATGCTCCCCTTCGTCTCGGCGGGGGCCGGGCCTGCGCTGATCGCGTGCCCCCAGTTGGGCCGGGCGGCCCAAAAGCAAATTCCATCACCTGCGGGGGAAGGCCTCAAGTATGACGCAGGAATTCGTTGTCTTGGTGGACGAGCAGAATAACATACTGGGCACCCTGCCCAAGGGCGAGGTGCACCGAGCAAGCACGCCGTTGCATCGGGCTTTTTCCTCTTTTATTTTTCGCGCGAGCGACAAGCAGGTATTGCTCCAGCAGAGGAGCGGCAGGAAAAAAACCTGGCCCCTCATGTGGTCCAACAGTTGTTGCGGCCATCCAGGCCTCGGCGAATCCAACCTCGACGCCGCCCGGCGCAGACTCAAGTACGAATTGGGACTTGATCCGACGCTCCTTGAAGAAGTGGCCCCTTACCGCTACTGCTTCACGAAGGACGGCATGATGGAGAACGAGACTTGCCCAATCTTGGTGGGCATTGTCGAGCATGAGCCGGTGATCAATCCGGATGAAGTAGAGGCGGTGCGGTGGATGGAGTGGAAAGCATTTCTCGAGGAGCTCGAACGGAATCCGAAGCAATATTCGGAGTGGTGCATCGAGGAGGCGAGGATTCTCGAAAAGACGCCAAGATGTACTGAGCTCATAGGACTCTCAAATGTGGGTCGCATTCCCCATTGAGGAATCGCGCTGGATTTGCTGTCCTTGGCCAGAAACACCCCTCGGTGCGTGATCTCCAGAAGCGCGCGTGGACTCCACTGTCCGGACGGGAGGTAGGTGATGAGTGCCCCGAAGATCCCCGACACGTACACGATCAACTCGACGATGGCCGTCTCCGGCGGCCTCGACCTGGACCTGGACAACATCCGCATCAAGGAGATCGCGCCCATCTCGCTCACCAGCACGAGCACGCTGACCAGCGACAGCAAGCTCACGAGCACCAGCAAGGTCGACATGGGGCTCGACGACATCCGCATCAAGGAGCTGCCGCGGATCGACCTGCACGTCGAGACGGCCATGAAGCCGACGCGCATCCACTTCCCCGTGAACCTCCGCTTCGGCCTGTGCACCCTGGGGATCGAGCTGCTGGCCTTCTGCGTGTGCGGCGAGAGCATGGTGATCGTCGAGGACTACGTTCCACACAAGACCGAAGTCTGCGCCTAGGCAGGGGGAGGATTGGCGGCGCGCCCTGCGCCAAGGGGGATCGATCCGTGGAAAAGCACACAGCACCGCCCGGAGACGCGTGGCGGCTCGGCGCCGGGCCCTTCATCTTCAGCGGCGTGCCGCCGATGTGCGCGGGCGACCTCGAGCTGGTCAACGACTCGGACGAGAAGGTGAAGGTGCGAGCGATCCCGGTGGTCGGTCACCGGGACCGGGCGCTGGAACGCTTGGGCCTGAGCGAGTTGCGGGTGGGCGCCCGCCTCGCCCCCCACGATCGCACGCGCGTGCGGGCACACTTCCTCCTCGACCCCCACACCCCGCCCGGCACGTACACGGCCGATCTCTCCTGCGGCGGCCAGCGCGAGCCGGTCGTCGTGCACGTCCTCGAGAGGCTCGGCCTCCAGGTGGAGCCGGATGTGATCCGGCTGAGGGGTGCCGGCGGCGACGTCCTCACGACCCTCGTCGTGGTCACCAATCGGGGCAACGTCACCGAGACGCTGCGCGAGCTGGCGCTGATCTTCCTGGAGGAGCGGAACTGGGTCGGACGCTCCCTGGTCTACGCGCTACGCGAGACCAAGCAGGACGAGGGGCATCAGGCTTACCTCGACCGGCTCGTCCACGAGCTGCGGGCCACCCTCTCGCGCCCGGCCCGCGTGACGCTTCGCGGCGGGGTCTCGGAGATCCAGCCCGGAGAGACGCGCGAGGTTCAGCTGGAGATTGCGCTCCCAAACGAGCTGATGAAGGGTCGGACCTACGTTGGGTCCACCCCGTTCATGAGCACTGAGCTGTTCTTCGAAGTGGAGTGCAACGGCGCGAACAACTCCAAGAAACGGAGGCCGCGATGAGCCACGTATCGGTGAAGCCCGCATCCGCCGGGCAGCCCTCGCTGGAGGAGCTGTTCGCTCTCGGTTCCAGGCTGCTGGCGACGTCGATCGACAGCGCCCGCATCATCCTGCGGCAGGCAGCGGGCCTCCTCCCCCCGATGCCCGACTTGCGGACGCTTCGCCCCAGGGATATGTGCGAGATCCCCGAGACGGAGTGTCCGCCGCGCTGCGTGTGCGAGGTCACGTGGGAAGCGAGCCCCGGCGAGACGCCGGGACTGACCGTCCGGCTCACCAACGCCTCGAAGGCCGCGCGCACGTTCCACCTGCACGCGACCCCGTTCACCGGCACGGGCGGATCTCCGGGCACGATCACGCTCGCGCCCGTTAGCCTCTCGCTGCCGGCCGGGCACGCCGGCGTCGCCAACGCGACGTTCACGGTGCCGAGCGTCCCGGCGGGCGACTACGAGGCGGAGATCCTCGTGCAGGGCGCGTACGAGCAGTGCGTGCGCGTCAGGCTGAAGGTCCGGTGCGAGAAGACGTGCGGTGAGGAGCGCTGCACCTGCGAGATGGTGCAGGGCGATCCCCCCGTCCGCATCCGCGCCCACCACTGGTACGATCACTTCCAGTGCACGGAGTCCTGCGTCGAGCCACTGCGCCGCCCGCCCGACGCGGACCACCGGATCGGAAAGCTGTAGGCACGGTAGTAAATCTGGATGATCCCGGGTGACGCGGCCTGGGGCCGTCGCGTGACGAGGAGAGTCCTCATGATCGCCAGAGATGCGTCCGGCCGGAAGTTCCCCGAAGAGTTCGTCGAGCAGCTGAAAGAACTGGTGGCGGCCAACGTCGCGGGGAACGCACAGCTCGTGACCCGCTTCAACGACTTCATCCGGGACGCCGCGAAGGCGGTCGGCACCGGCCGCGCGGGGGAGTCGGCGGACTCCGCGGCGCTGCTGTCCCGGTGGATCGATTTCAACCTCACCTCGTACTCGGTCGTGAGCACGCACGGCCTCGCGCTCTTGAACGGGCTCCTGTCGGCGGCGGAGAACGCGCTCATCCCGAAGGCGCCGTCCGCTCCGGGGACCCGCCCGACCCCGGAGCCCCGGGTCGAGCTGCGACTCGAGGGGCGGCCAGGAGACCGGGTCACGTCGGCATTCCTGGTCGAGAACCACTTCGACCGCCCCCTCGACGTCGCGTTCGAGTCCGGCGACCTGATCCCGGCGACCGGTGCATCGCTGCCGGCCTCGCGCATCGCCTTCGAGCCAGCCACGCTCGCGATCGCCCCACGGGGCCAGGCGGTCGTCCAGGCGGCCGTCACCATCACGCGCGACTTCGTCGTCGGCCAGACGTACACCACGACCATTCGCCTGCTGGGCTTCCCCCCCAAAGAGGTGGGACTCTCGGTCACCGTTCTCCCGCCGGCTGCGGCCGCGAAGCCCTCCGGCCCACCCCGCAAGCAGACCAAGCCAGCAGACAGGCGGCGGGCCCGGTCGTCGAGGTGACCTCCGGCTCGGCGAGGCCCGACGCCGCCCCGCCAGGGCTCGACGTGGGCCCCTTTCTCACCGGTCCGCCAGGTCCGTTCCCGCGCGTGCCGCTGTCGGACGTCCTGGAGCGGCGCTGGCTCCATTACGCGTTCATCACCACCGACGAGCAGCAGGCCCTGATCGCCAACCTGGCCACCCTGGGCGCTGAGGACGGCGGCGAGCCGATCCGCACCACCGTCCTGCTCGCGTACCACCGTGAGCACGGCTGGGCGTGCAGCCAGTGGCACGCCTACCTGCCGCGCGAGCCATGGACCTCGTTTCGGAGCCCCGGGCCGCCGACCACCTTCCCGCGCCGTCCGGACTTCGAGCTGCAGTCGCTGGCGGGAACGCCGGCGGTGGCGCTGCATCTCACCAGCACGTCGACCCCGGCGCCGGCGGGCGTCTCGCACTTCCATCGCACGCACTGGAAACGCTGGCAGGCGCAACCCGGCGTGCTCGCCGCCGGACGCTGGGACGACGGCATGGTCCCGGCGCGCGAGACGGTGGCGGTGGGCTACCACGAACGGGTGCACGGCCGCTGGGCGTGGCCCGAGATGGGCGGCTGGGTGTTCGGCTTCTGCAACCAGCTGGGCGACCGCCTCGACGGCCCCCCGAGCTGGGCCGTGGTCTTCGCGCTGCTCCAGCCCATGGACGAGGCGCGCGACCACACCGCCATGGTCATGGTGTGGCGGCGCGGCCGCATGGTCTTCTTCGTCCCGCGCCGCGCGCTGCGGGTCAGCGTCGCCGGCCAGCTCGCCCGCGACCGGGTGGTCACGACCCCGTCGCTGGCGCCGCTGCTCGGCACCTTCGCCACCGCACCGATCCCGGCAGTGTTGTGCATCGACGGCTATCAGGGAGGCGACTGGATCCAGCTCCGCTTCCGCTGCCGCGACGCGGCCCGGCTGGTCGTGCCCTCGGAGACGAGCCTCCAACCCTTCTCCGTGCACGAGGTCATCGGCGACATGGAGGTGCGGCTCAGGATGAACGGCTCGAGCCAGCTGTTCGCCAGTCCGGGCATCGTGGAGTTCGCGGGCGGCGCCGCCGAGAGGTCCTGGAGTGCACTCCGGTAGGCTCCGCTACGGCGCGCCCCTCAGGCCTGCGGGGCTGGAGGGCGAGGCAATCAGCATCGAGAGCGCCGCCGACCTGCTGGCTCGCACCGTCGAGGCGCTCGTACGGCGCGCGCCGTCCATCGCCGCCGACGCCGCCCGCGAGCTGGGCTCCATCATGCTGGCGCTGCACTTCGGCGACGGCACTCATGCCACGCTGCAAGCGCGGCACAACTCCCTGATGGTGACCCGCGCCCTGGCGCAGGGGCCGGTGGAGTGCTTCTTCGACGACCGCAGCCTGCTCAGCTTGTACGACCTGGAGCGGCGTCCCAGCCAGATACTCGAGCAGGGCGCGTTCGACGTCCGCGGCACGGCGGAGCAGGTGCTGGCGGTGTGGCGCACCTTCCAGCTTCTCGCTCAGCGCGCCGCCGGCCTGCGTTCCGTGCAGGCCCTATGGCTGGCCTACCGGCGCAGTCTCGGTCTCGACGTCGCGGTGGGGACGGGCGGGTCCGGTCCCGACCCCGGTCCGCTGGGCGAGGTGCCGGACGCCGCCGGCCTGCTGCGTGGCACCGAGCCCGGAGCGGCGCGATCGGCGTCGGTCGCCACCACGCGGGTGCTGTGGGACCGGCGCGCCGGCGAGGGCTGGTGGACCCTCGAGGGCCCGCGGGACGCCGATCTCTTCGACATCATGGAGACGTGCCGGCGGCTGGCGGCCGACGAGATCCTGACGCGCATTCCCCAGCGGCATCCCGTCGACAGCCTCTACCGGCTCATGCGCGAGTACCCGGCGCGCGGCGGGAAGGGCCTCCGCCCGACCCTCTGCATCGCCACCTGCGGCGCCTTCGGGGGCCACAGCGAGGATGCGGTGCGCATCGCGGCCGCGGTGGAGATGTTCCACAACGCCTTCCTGATCCACGACGACATCGAGGACGAGTCGTTGAATCGCCGCGGCAAGGGCTGCCTGCACATGGAGCACGGCATCCCGCTAGCGGTCAACGCCGGTGACGGGCTGAACCTGCTGGCGGTCGAGACGGTACTGAGCAACATCGACCGGCTGGGCCTGGCCCGCACCCTCGCCCTGATCGACGAGATCATTCGCATGTGCCGCGAGTCCATCGAAGGCCAGGCCATCGAGCTGGGCTGGATCAGGCGGCGACACATCCCCAGGCGGGACGCCGACTACATCCACATGGTCACCAAGAAGACCGGCTGGTACACGTGCCGGTCTCCGTGCCGGCTGGGGGCGATCGCCGCCGGGCACACGCGGCCGCGCGAGCTCGACCTGCTCGGCAACGTGTTCGGGCAGGTCGGCATCGCCTTCCAGATCCAGGACGACATCCTGAACCTGGTCGGCGAGGAAGACCTGTACGGCAAGGAGCCGCTCGGCGATCTGCTCGAGGGGAAGCGCACGCTCATGCTGATCCACCTGATGCGCAGCGTGTCCAGGCGCGAGTGCAGAGCACTTCTCGGGTGGCTCGGACGCCCCCGCAGCGAGCGCACCCTCGCCGAGTCCCGCCACGTCCTGCGCCGCATGGAGCGCAGCGGCTCGATCGAGTACGCGCGCGCGGTGGCGGCCCGCCACGCGGCGCGGGGGGCGAGGCTGTTCGAGGAGACCCTGGGCTTCATTCCCCAGAGCGAGGACAAGGCGATCCTCGGCCAGGTCATCCATTACGTGAACACGAGGCTGCTGTGAGGGCATCCGTGAACCCCGCCGACGTGCGGCTCATCGAGCACATCCAGCAAGCGACCCGGGGCGCCTGCATGCTGCTCTGCACCCTGGCGCGGCGTGGCAAGGCGCTGGAGCGCGACCAGCCGCAGCGCGCCGCGTTCCTGCTCGCCGCGGTACGGCCCCATCCACTGTACAAAGGCGGGCGGCTCACCTTCGACATGCTGGAACTCGAGGACCTGATGCTCGACGCGCCGCCGGTCGGTCCGCTGAACGACCTCCAGCTCACCCAAGTGCTGAGCGCCGTTGCCGGGGGTGGGCACAGTCTCGCCGAGGCATTGCTGCGGTTCGGATCCGACGGGCGAGACGGCGGAGCGCGGCCGGCGACGGCCGCTGGGGAAACCGATCTCCCAGCTTCCATGGCAGCGGGGGCCGATGTGCCGGCACCGGCTGCGCTCCTGCCCCGCGTGCGCTTCGGGCCCGCGCACGACCCGGTCACCGCCGCGGTTGGTTCCCCTGCGCGCGACGGCGGCCCGGAGGCGGCCGAGTCCGGGCCGGCGCTGCTCTCCTCCGACTACCTCTATGACTACGTGGTGCTCGGGTTCCTGGACGTGCTCGGCAGAGGCATCGACGCCTAGCCCGCATTATTCACGAACGGACCGGTGAATTCTTCGGATCAAATGACCAATGACCAATTTCCAATGACCAATGATTGTGGGCGCGCACAGCGCGCCGTCACGGAGCTTCACGGAACTCCCATCCGCAATTGGTCATTGGCCATTGGGATTTGGTCATTCCCCGCGATTATTCGCGAACATGTTCGCGAATAATCCGGGCTAGGTGTGTTGGAGGGGACGTTGCCTCTTTGTTCTCCTTCTGCAAGGCCCCATGCCCTGCCGCCCGCTTCTGACACTCGGTAACTCCGGTCTGTGTGTCTCTCAGCGATAAGCAACCCTGCCTCAGCTTGACCATCCTTGCCGCCACAACAGAAGGCCGGATCGGCGGTTGCCTTTCGGAACCTCCCCCAATAGAATGACGGCGCCTCGTCTTTTCCGCCATCTGCCGACAGTCACTCAAGGAGCAAACCGTGACCACGCAAACATTCAGCGCCGCGGGGGTCCGCTGGGACCTCGGCGACCTGTTCGCCTCGTATGATGACCCGCGAATCGAAACAACCCTGACAGACTGCCGCAAGCGGGCCCAAGCGTTTGCCCAGCACTACCGGGGTACGATCGCCGTTGCCGGCGGGCCGGGACCGGAGCATCTGCTGGACGCCATTCAGGAACTGGAAGGCCTGGAGGGGGAACTGAAACGGGTCATCGTCTTCGCCGACCTGCTGTACGCCTCGGATACCGCACGGCCGGAGTGCCGGGACCTCAAGGAACGGGTTGAGCTGGCGGCGACCGAGATCAGCAACCTCGTCCTGTTTTTCGATCTGGAATGGATGGACCTGTCTGACGAAGCGGCCGCGCGTCTGCTCGACCATCCGACCCTGGCCGGATATCACCACTCCCTTCGACAGGCGCGACGCTGGCGACCCCACAAACTCTCGGAGCCGGAGGAGCGCCTCCTCAACGAGCGGGACAACACCGGGCGGCGGGCATTCGCACGCATATTCACCGAGCTGACGACGAGCCTCCGCTTCCCCATGGACCGGAACGGCAACACTGACGTGCTCAGCATGAGCGAGGTCCTGGCCCTGGTGTACCACAAAGAGCGGGAAGTGCGGCGACGCGCCTATACCACGCTGTTCGCAGTGCTGTCGAAGCACGACCTGGTGCTCACCTCCACCTACGAGACTCTGGTCCAGGACCATCTGACCATGGACCGGCTGCGGGGCTTTCACCACCCCATGGCGGAACGCCACCTGGAAAATGAGATCGACCCGCAGGCGGTCGAGCAGATGATGGCCGCGACCGAAGCGCACTACGGCATCGCCCATCGGTACTTTCGGGTGAAGGCGCGGCTGCTGGGCCTCCCCGCGCTGGCCCTCTTCGATCAGTACGCGCCGGTGAGCGATGCGCTCCCGGCGTGTCCCTTTGACCGAGCCCGGGACATCGTCCTGGAGGCGTTCGATGCGTTCTCACCCAGCTTCAGGCAGATTGCCCGGCAGTTCTTCGAGGGGCGCTGGATCGACGCGGAAGTGCGCCAGGGGAAGCGGGGCGGCGCCTTCTGCGCATCCACCACGCCGGGGCTGCACCCGTACATCCTCTGCAATTACACGGACAACCTGCGGGACGTCGTGACCCTGGCGCACGAGCTGGGACACGGGCTGCACGCCTTCCTGGCGCGCACGCAGACACTGTTCAACTACGATACGCCGCTCACCACGGCCGAGACGGCTTCGGTGTTCGCGGAGTTTCTGGTGTTCGATCACCTGGTCCGGACGCAGAAGGATCCCCAGGTGCAGCTCGCCCTGATCTGCGGCAAGATCGAGGATACCTTCGGCACGGTGTTCCGCCAGAACGTGCTCACGCGCTTCGAGCAGGCGATCTTCGAGCGACGGGGGAAGGGGCGCCTCACGGCCGAGGCCATTTGTGAGGCCTGGATCGAGGCCAACCGCCCGTATTACGGGGACGCGGTGGAGATGACGGACGGCTACCGGTGGGGATGGTCCTACATCCCGCACTTCATCCATACCCGGTTCTACTGTTACAGCTACGTGTTCGGAGAGCTCCTCACGCTGTCGCTGTACCGGCAGTACAAGGAGGAGGGGGCTCCCTTCGTGTCGCGGTACATTGCCCTGCTGGAGGCGGGGGGCTCCGATTCGCCCGCCTCCCTGCTCAGAACCCTCGGCGTGGATTTCCACGACCCGGCCTTCTGGCAGAAGGGCCTCGACGAGATCCGGGGCCTGGTGGAGCGCGCGGAAGAGCTGGCAGGGGAGCTGAGGAGCTGAGGAGCTGAGGAGCACGGGAGCCATGGAGTTCTTCGACGCCCATGCCCACCTGGCGTCGGCGGATTTCGCCCAGGACCTTCCTGCGGTGCTGGCGAGGGCCGATGCCGTGGGCGTACGCGGCATCGTGGCCGTGGGAGAGACCCTGGAGGAGGCGCAAGAAATCCTCGCCCTCGCGGACCGGCACCCTCCGATCAAGCCGGCCGCCGGTCTCTCTCCAACCATCCTGGATCCGACGGCAGCGGATGCCGTCGTGGCCTTCATCTGGGCGCATGCCGACCGCCTGGTCGCAGTGGGGGAGGTCGGGCTGGATCACTGGGGAGTCAAAGACGAGGCCGAGTGGAAGGTCCAGGAGGAGATCCTGGGGAAGTTCGTGGCGGTGTCCAACGAGCTGGTGCTTCCCTTGAACGTCCATTCCCGCTCGGCCGGACGCCACACCATCGCCTTCCTGAGGGAGCGGGGGGCGCGGCACGTCCTGCTGCACGCCTTTGACGGCAAGGCCGCGACCGCGCTGGAGGGTGTCCAGGCCGGTTACTTCTTTTCCATCCCTCCCTCCGTGGTACGTTCGGCGCAGAAGCAGAAGCTGGTCCGGCACCTGCCCCTGGAGTGCCTCCTCCTCGAGACGGACTCCCCCGTGCTCGGGCCCGATCCCACCGTGCGGAACGAGCCGAAGAACGTGACCGTCGCGTGCGAGGCTGTGGCCGGCCTGAAGGGAGTCACGCCGGAGGAGATCGCCCGGATCACCACCGAAAACGCCCGCCGCCTCTTCCCACGCGCCTTCGCCTGAGTCCGCCTCTACTGATCCAAATCTTTCACCGCCAAGATCGCCAAGAACGCCAAGGTGCGCCAAGCCTAATCAATTGAATAGGGGGATTCTTGGCGTCCATGGCGGCTCGGCGGTTCTAGCGGGCTGCTTGGGTCGGATCACGGCGTCAGCCGGACCGCGGGGCGCAGGAACAAGGCACCCAGACACCCGACCAGGGCCACCGCGCTGGCGAGCAGAAACGCACCCGAGAAGGACTGGGTCCAGTCGGCCAGGCCGCCGGCGATGGGCGGGCCAATGGCCTGCCCCACGCCGAAGATGATCGTGATGAACCCGAGGGCCGCGGCCGCCAGGGAGGTCCGCACGTAATCGCCGACCGCGGCCGCCATGATCGCCGGGATGCTCCAGGCGGTGAGCCCGAAGAGGATTGCAGAGGCCAGGAAGCCGGGCGCGCCCCGGGCCAGGGCGAAGGTGGCGAAGCAGGCCGCGTGCAGCCCGAAGATGATGGCCAGGCCGAACCGCTTCCCGATCCGGTCGGCCAGAGCGCCCCAGAGGATGCCGCTGGGAATGCTCAGGACCCCGATCAGGCCCCAGAGTTGCCCCGCGGCTGCGGACGAGAGGCCCCCCTCCTTCACCAGGTAGGCCGCGAAGAAGGTGGCATAGATCACGTAGGAGAAGCCGAAGCAGGCGTAGATCGCTCCCAGGACCCAGAGGCCGGGGTTCGCGAAGACCTCGCGCCAGCGGGCCGGGCCAGCCGATGGGGGGGGAGGGACTCCGCTGGCCCCGTACGGGTGCTGGCCGATCTCCTCCGGCCGGTTGCGAAGGAGCGCCAGCATCAGGATCCAGACCACGCCCACCAGGGTCGCCAGGAGGAGCCACGCGTGGCGCCATCCCTCGGGTCCCGACCATCGGAGGATCACCGGGATCAGGAGGCCGCTCAGCATCAGGCCCAGCCCCGATCCGCCGGTCTGGATCCCGGCGCCCAGCCCGCGCCGGTGGGGCGCGAACCAGAGCGTGGGAAGCGCCATGGCCGGGATGTAGACGGCGCCGCTGGCCAGCCCGGTGAAGGTTCGGGCGGCCAGCGCCGACGGGAATCCCGAGGCCAGCGAGGTGGCGCCCAGGCCGATCACCAGGCACGAGAGGGCGATGAGGATCAGGCGGCGCGGCGGCCAGTGCGAGGCCATCAGCCCCGCGAATAGGGAGGCGACCAGGTAGCCGACGAAATTCCCCGTGGCCAGCCACCCGGTCTCGGCATAGGTGAGCTGCAGCCCCTCCTTCATGCCCGGCAGGATCATGGTGTATCCGAACCGGGCGAAGCCCAGGGCGCAGAGGACGTTCAGGTGTCCCAGCCCGACGATGATCCAGGCGTAGTGGAGCCGGGGCGGGATCGCCGCGCCTGCATCCCGAAGGGCTCCCATCCGGGGCTAGGACTTCTTGGGCAGGTTGCTGGTCGTCTGGATCAGGATCTCGCCGGCCGTGGCCGCATCCTTGACGACGTATTTCTTGGACGCATCCACGATCACGCGCGTGGCCTTGTCGGTGATCCGCTCGATGGTGATGATGATGGTCAGGTCCCGGGCGAAGGCCTGGATCTCCGTCGAGACGACCTTGCCGTTCTCCTCGGTCTTCCGGGTGTCGCCGGTCTTGATATCCAGGTTGACCAGGGCCTTCTGGAGCGCGGCCACCACCGCGTCGTACTCCTCGTTGAACGTCTTCTCGGCGGTCCCCAGGACCGTGTAGGTCACCCCGGCGGCCGCGGCCGCCACCGCGCCCACCGCCAACACCACGCACCCCTGCGGCATCATCAGCAGCCCAGCCAGGACCAACAGCTTGAGTACGCGCATGCCTTGCCTCCCTCCTGTGGGTGTCACTCGTGCACCAGGATCTTGGCGTCCACGATCATGCAGCCTTGCTCGTGGGCGATGATGGGGTTCAGGTCAATCTCCTGGATCCCGGGATGCTCTGCGGCGATCCGGGCCACCGCGCAGGCACAGGCGGCCAGGGCATCCAGGTCGCGCGGGGGCTGGCCCCGATAGCCGGTGAGGAGGGGGGCGGCCTTCAGTTCCCCCAGCATGGCCCGGGCCTCGCCCGGGGAGAGCGGCGGGAGGCGGAAAGCCACGTCCTTGTACAGCTCGACGAAGATGCCACCCAGGCCGACCATCACGGCCGGCCCGAACTGGGGGTCGCGGACCATCCCCACGATGACCTCGGTGCCGGGGGCGGCCATCTTGGCCACCAGGATTCCCTGAATCGTGAGGCGTGAGGGGTGAGGCGTCAGGCGGTCCAGGATGGTTGTGAACGCGGCTGCGGCCTCCTCCGGCGTGGCGACGTTCAGGCGTACGCCGCCGACGTCGCTCTTGTGGGGGATCTCGGGGGAGACGACCTTCAGCACGACGGGGCATCCCAGGTTGCGCGCCGCCTGCGCCGCCTCCTCGGGGGTCGCCGCCAGGCGATGCGCGATCACGGGGAGATTGTAGTCCGCCAGCAGGTGCAGCGCCTCGGGCTCGGGCAGCCAGCGGGTCCGGTCGCCGGCGGGCGGCGTTGTCACGCGGCCACCCCGTTGAAGGCGAACAGGCGGGCCAGGGCGCGGACCCCCCGCTCGGGCGTGGGGAAGACGGGCACCTTCTTCTGATGCATCCGCGCGCGTTCCTGCCGCTCGACCTCTGCCCCGCCCAGGAAGATCACGAGCTGCGGCGCCCCGGGGGTCACCACATCGGCCGCCTGGAGGATGGGATCCCCGAAGATGATGACCTGGTAGTCGAAGTGGGGCGCCGTGGCCTCCACCACCTTCCGGTAGAGCGCGGCCGTGCCGTCGCCCGTCAGGTCCAGCGGGTTGGCGACGATGCAGTGGGTCGGCAGCAGCCCGCGGAGGGTCTCGGCGACGGGGCCGGGAAGCGCGGCGACCTGCAGGCCGGACCACTCGGCCCAATCGGTGGCCAGGATCCCCGAGCCGCCCGAGCTGGTGATCGTCAGGATGCGTCGCCCGCCCGGCTTCGGCAGATAGGCCAGCGCCTTGGCGGCGTCGTACAGATCCTCCAGGGAGTCCACCCGGTGAATCCGGAGCTGCCGGAACAGCGCGGTGTACAGCTCATCCCGGCCGGCCAGCGACCGCGTGTGGGATTCGGCGGCCCGCCTCCCCTCCACGGTGCGACCCGATTTCAGGATCACGATGGGTTTCCCGCAGCGGGACACCACCTCGCGAAAGCGCGCGAGGTCCTTGACCCCTTCGAGGTAGGCGGCGATGGCGCGCGTGTTCGCGTCCTGGGCCAGGTAGTCGATCAGGTCTGTCTCGTCCACGTCGCAACGGTTCCCCAGGCTCACGAAGGCGGAGCAGCCCAGCCGCTCCTGCGACGCCCAGTCCATCAGGGCCGCACCCACCGTCCCGCTCTGGGAGATCACGGCGATCTCGCCCTGCTCTGTGAGGAGGGGCCAGGACGCGCACAGCCCGTGGTGCGGATTGTTCACCCCCTGGCAATTGGGGCCGACGACCCGGACGCCGGAGCGCCGGGCGGCCTCCACGACCTCGCGCTGGAGGGCCGCTCCGGCCTCACCCGACTCGGCGAAGCCGCCGCTGATGATGATGGCCGCCTTGATCCCACGCTGCCCGCAGTCGGCCACCGCCTGGGGCACCGCCCGGGCCGGGATGATGATCACCGCCAGGTCCACCCCGGGCGGCAGGTCGGCGATGCTCCGGGTGCAGGGGCGGCCGAGGATCTCGGTCGCCTTGGGATTGACGGGATACACGCTCCCGGCGAAGCCGGCCTCGAGGAGGTTCTTCAGGATGATGTAGCCGTACTTCTCCGGCGCGTTGGACGCGCCGATGACGGCCACGCTTCGGGGGCAGAAGATGGAGTCCAGTGGATGGCTCATGATCCGGAGTGGATGGTCCGCAGCGAGCACAACGCCCGCCCTGTGTAGCATGTGCTTCCGAGGATTGTCAAGGCGGTGGAGGCGCCTGGCCGAACGGTACAGCAGCGGCCTGGGGAAACCGGGTAGGAGCCCAGCGCTCTCAGGGTACTCTGCAGGGATTGCTTGACACCTGCAGGATCCTTCGAAGATATTTCACGACGCTGAGCTGCGAGACGCTACGGTTCTACCGTCTAGGGCTGTCCTGCAGTGGCTGGGAGTGGACAGCCGTCGGATCGCCCTCGTGGGAAAGTCGCTCGGGGGGTTTGTCAGCCTCATGGTGGCCGCGGAGAGGCCAGATCTTCGGGCCGTCATTTCTTACTCCAAGTCTTTCAGCGCCCGGGTGTACTCCTCGACCATGGGTTGGTGGCCGTGCCGCGTGGCCGCGGCCAGGCCATCGCGATACGCCTGCCGTGCCTCTTCCACTCGTCCCAACCCCTCCAGCGACTGGGCCATCAACCGGTAGACGGCGCCCTCGTCGTCCGACAGCCTCAGATACTGGCGAAACGCCGCCACCGCCTCGTCATACATTTGCCCCTTGAAGTATTCGTTCCCCAGCATATAATGAAGCGTCCCATCCTTCGGCTCCTGTACCAGCATCTGCTTCAAAGTCTCGATCCGTGAAGCCGTCATGGCCGTAACTCCTCCCGGGACTTCACTCGAATCCCGCCGGCATCATACGGGAGGGCGCGGCGAATATCAAGGAGCCGCGCGCACACGGAGCCCGACCGCGTCCGAATTTCGAATGTCGAAGGATCCGGGGGTGCGGGGAGCACATTCGAAATCCGAAATTCGCAATCCGAAATGAAGAGACGAGGCGTTGACACGGAGAAGTCGCGATTGCTGGAGCAGGTCGCCTCGCTCACGCGGGCCAATGCCGAGCTCTCGGCCGCGCTGCAGGCGCTCCGGGCGTACTACGAGGACCTGCTCTCCAGCCTGCAGGACAGCGTGATCATCCTGGATCCCGAGGGCCGCATCCTGGTGCTGAACCAGGCGGCCGAGGAACTCACCGGGTTCTCGGGATCCCAGGTCGCGGGGCGGGCCATCGGGGAGGTCTTCCCGCCGCCGGCGCCGCTGGCGAGCCTGGTGGCGAAAACCGTGGACCAGGGACGCAGCCACGCCGACTTCGATGCCACCATGACCCGGGCGGACGGGGCCCCCCTGTTCGTGAGCGCCGTTGCCTCGCTGGTCAGCAACCCGCGCGGGGAGAGCCGCGGTGTGGTGCTGATCCTGCGCGATCTGTCCCGGGTGCGGGACCTGGAGGAACTGGTGCGGCGATCCGAGCGGCTGGCGGCGCTGGGCGTGCTGGCGGCCGGCGTCGCCCATGAGGTGCGGAATCCGCTGGTGGGCGTGCGGGCGGCCGCGCAACTGATGGAGCGGGAAGCGGGCTTTCCCCCCCACCTGCAGGAGTTCACGGGCATCATCATCCGCCAGGTGGACCGCCTGAACCGGATCGTGGACAGCCTGCTGGCCTTTGCCGGAGGGCGCCCGCTGCGGCTGCGGTCGTGCAACGTGAACCAGATCGTGGACGAGGCCCTGCGCCTGGAAGAGTCCGCGCTGCAGGCGGGTGGCGTGGGCGCGGTGCGGAAGTACGATCCCGAGGTGCCCGCGGTGGCGGGCGACCCAGATCGGCTTCTCCAGGTGTTTCTCAACCTGATCCGGAACGGGGCGGAGGCCATGGCGGGCGCGGGTGGGGAGTTAGCCGTGCGTACCCGGTTCGAGCGCCTGGCCCCGCAGTGCGGCGGTCGGGCGGCCGCCGTGGTGGAGATCGGGGATCGGGGTCCGGGCATCCCTCCGGAGGTGCAGCAGCAGCTCTTCAACCCGTTCTTCACGACCAAGGACGGGGGAACGGGCCTGGGGTTGTCCATCTCCCTGCGCATCGTGGAGGAGCACGGGGGCGCGGTCGAGGTCCACAGCCAGATGGGGCAGGGGACCACCTTCCGGGTCCTGCTGCCGCTCGCCACGGATGACCAGGGGACACGCGCATGACGGGCAGGCGGATTCTCGTCGTAGACGATGAGGAGAGCGTGCGCTGGGCGCTCCGCAAGGCCCTGGAGCGCGCCAACTACCGGGTGGATCTGGCGGCAGACGGCCCCAGCGGCCTGCAGGCGGCCGAGGAACCCGGCGTGGACCTGGCGCTCCTGGACGTGCGGCTGCCGGGGCGGGACGGCCTGGACGTGCTGCGCGAGATCCGGAAGCGCCGGCCGGATCTGCCCGTCATCATGATGACCGCCTACGGGACGCTGCAGGTGGCCGTGGAGGCCATGAGGCTGGGGGCGTACGATTACATCGGGAAGCCCTTCGACATGGACGAGGTGCTCCTCGTCGTGGAAAAGGCGCTGGAGGCCCAGGCCCTCGCCCGCGAGGTGGCCCGCCTCCGGCAGACAGTGGAAGAGCGCTTCGACCTCGGCGGCATCGTGGGTGCCAGCCCGGCCATGCAGCAGATCTTCAAAGCGGTGGGGAAGGTGGCCGGGACCGACCTCACGGTCCTGCTCCGGGGGGAGAGCGGCACCGGGAAAGAGCTGATTGCCCGGGCCGTGCACGAGAACAGCCGGCGCAAGGGTCGTCCCTTCGTGCCGGTCAACTGCGCCGCCATCCCCCGCGAGCTCCTGGAGAGCGAGCTGTTCGGCCACGAGAAGGGGGCCTTCACGGGGGCGGTGGCGGCGCGGCGCGGTCGCTTCGAGCAGGCCGAAGGCGGGACGGTCTTCCTCGACGAGGTCGGGGACATGGACCTGAGCCTGCAGACCAAGCTGCTCCGGGTGCTGCAGGAGCGGCAGGTCGAGCGATTGGGCGGGGAAGGCTCGGTCCCGGTTGATGTCCGCATCGTGGCGGCCACCAACCAGGACCTGGAGGCGGCCGTGGCCCGGCGGGCCTTCCGGGAGGACCTTTTCTACCGCCTGAACGTGGTCACCATCCACCTTCCCCCGCTGCGCGACCGGCGCGAGGATATCCCGCCGCTGGTGACCCACTTCCTCACGGCCTTTGGGCAGGAGCAGCACATCGCCCCCAAAGTGTTCTCGCCGGAGGCGATGGCGTTGATGCTGGCCTATCACTGGCCGGGGAATGTCCGCGAGCTGGAGAACGTCGTCAAGCGGGCGGCCGCCCTGGCCACCATTTCGTTGATCCTGCCCGACCACCTGCCGGACGTGCTCCGGCCGGCGCCCGGGACCCAGGAGACCGGCGCGCGGCTGGAGACCTTCCCGACGGAGTGGATTCGCGCCGAGTTGGCGCGATTGCAGGGCAGCCTGGACGGCCGCCTGCACGATCATTTCGTGGCGTGCGTTGAGCGGCCGCTGCTGGAGCTGATCCTCCGACGCGCCGGGGGAAATCAGGTGAAGGCGGCCGAACTGCTGGGCATCAATCGAAATACTCTGCGGAAGCGAATCAAAGACCTGGGGGTCGCCCTTCCTGGGAAGTCAGGTGGAGAGGCCGGGGGAGCGGCCGGCCAGCCGAGAGACCGGGTGGGGTGAGCGGGGGCATCGTCCGTGGCGGGAGGAACTGACCCCCCCGTGGCACCATTCGGTGAAGCGCCGAATGGTGCTTTTGTGTTTTCGGAGCGAGGATGTGTTGGGTCGGCAGATGGAATGCCGCTCCATGATTGCACTCGGCAGCCGCGAAGTGAGAAGGGGATGGTGCAGAACCCTGACGCAACACGGGATCGTGGAGGAGAACTCCTCAGGCAGTCATGCTCAAGAGGCGGAAGAGCTTGTGGATTCGCCCCAGCGTTCCAGGGCCTTGGGATCCAGGATCTCGGTAACAGACCTTTTGCCCGTGCTGGGCAGGTCTGCGCGGCCCTTTGGGATGGGTTCTACCTCGGACGGCCGTCGTGTTTTCGAGAGGGGGCCTATGAGGACTTCAGGGCAGGGAACGCGACGATGTGGCTGGGGGAGGCCTTGACTGCGACCCGCGTCCCAGGCGAAAGAACCAGGGTGGACGGCTGGCTGGTGTGAATCTCGATGTCGGAGGTAAGGCGGAGCGTATACAGGTTGTCCGAGCCCCGGAAGAAACGCTGCGTGATGACCCCTGATCCGTCCGGATCGGGCACGATGGTGACATCGTCCGGACGGATCATGAGATCCACCGAGGTCCCGACCGGTATCCCGTTCGGGTTGGGGAACAGGCCGAGTTGGGTGCGAATCCCCTCGCGCAGGATGGCACCCGGGATGAAGTCGGCTGAGCCCACGAAGTGGGCGACGAAGCGGGTGATGGGGGTGTGGTAGATCTGTTCCGGTGGTCCGATCTGCTCCAGCCGGCCATTATTGAGTACCCCCACTCGGTCTGCGATCTCGAATGCCTCGTCCTGGTCGTGGGTCACCAGGATCGCCGTCCGTTCCGTCTTCTTTAGCACACGCCGCACTTGTCCTCGGAGTTGCGCCCGCATGTCCGCGTCCAGGTTGCTGAGCGGCTCATCGAGCAACACGGTCTCATAGCCTGGGGCCATGGCCCGGGCCAGGGCCACGCGCTGCTGCTGGCCGCCCGACAATTCGTGGGGGTACCGGTCCCCCAGCCCCTCCATCTCGGTGATCCGGAGGGCGCGCTGGGTCCGGCGGGCCCGCTCCTCCGGCGATACGTTCCGGATCCCGAAGGCGATGTTCTGCGCCGCGGTGAGGTGCGGGAAGAGGGCGTAGTCCTGGAAGACGATGCCGACGCCCCGCGCCTCGGGCGGCACGAAGTGGCGGCCCTCGGCCACGACCCGGCCGGCGATCTCGATGCGGCCGGCATCCGGGACCTCGAAGCCGATGATCAGGCGGAGGGTCGTGGTCTTGCCGCAGCCGCTCGGCCCCAGCAGGGCGAGGATCTCGCCTCGCTCCACGCTGAGGCTGAGCGCATCCACGGCGGGTGGGCCGCCAGGCTGGTAGGCCTTGGAAATGCCGTCGAGGACGATGAGTGGCGCCATCCTATCGTTTCACTCTTTGCATTGCCGCTGGGTGGCCGGCTACCACCCGACCGGCACACCTCGTCGTCCCAGAAGAACCAGCCCCAACCAGGGCAGGGCGACGATGGTCACCAGGACGAGGGCCAAAAGGGCCGCCGTGGGAACCGGGCCCACGTCCATGGTGTGGATCCAGATCCGGACGGGCAGTGTGTCAAAGCCTGGCGGACGAAGGATCAGGGTTGCCGCCAGTTCCCGCATGCACAGGATGAAGACCAGGACCCAGGACCCCACCAGGCCCGGCCGAACCAGCGGAAACGTCACCTCCCAGAACGTCCCCAGCGGCCCCCGGCCGAGTCCGCGTGCCGCGTCCTCCAGCGACGCAGAGATCTGGGCGAGGGCTGCACCGGCCCCCTGAAGCGCCGGCGTTACGAACAGGACCAGATAGCCGAGGACCAGGACGATGGGACTGCCGTATACCCAGGGGAGGGCCACCTGGAAGAAGCCGACCATCCCGAGGCCCAGCACGGTCCCCGGGATCGCATATCCGATCTGGAACATGATCGAGACCCCGCGACCGATCCGACGTCGTGCCTGGAACCACCCGATGATGAGGGCCAGGAAAATGGCGACGGTCGCCCCGGATGCGGCCGTCCACACGCTGTTCCTGATGAACGAGGATTGCTGCGAGAGGAAGCTCCACGCCGCCGGGATTGAGAGACGGGAGGCCTGGTAGGCGAGCACGCCAAGCGGCACGCCCAGGGCGCACAGGAGCACGAGGAAGCCGAAGAGCATGGCGGGGATGCGCCAGCGCCCGACGGGCACGGGCCGGGCGGGACGGGAAGCGCTCGTCACCTGGGCATAAGTACCTCCCCCCAGGATCCGGAGCTGGATGGCCAGCACTGCCGTCGTGATGAGGGTGAGGAATACGGAGAGACTCGCCGGGATCGTCCAGTCCATCGTGCCCTGCACGTAGTCGAACACGATGGTGGTGAGGGTCCGGACCCGGAGGAGCGAGACGACGCCGAAGTCGGCCCAGGCGTAGAGGAACACCATCAGGCCGCCCCCCAAGAGGGCGGGCCGCAGCATGGGAAGCGTGACCCGGAAGAAGACGGCCCACCGCGACATGCCCGACGCGCGTGCGACCTCCTCCAGGGATGGGCTCATGCGTTCGAGCCCCCCGGCAACCAGCAGGAAGATGTACGGGAAGATGAAGAGGCTCAGGACCCACGCCGCCCCTGGCACGCCGTAGATGCTGACGATCCGAGTTTCCGGCGAAAAGCCGAAGGTACGGGCGAGGAACGCGTTCAGGGGTCCCGCGGGCGCAAACACGATCTGATACACGATGGCCCCGATATAGGGCGGGATCGCCAGGGGCAGGGGGACGAGCCAGCGGATGAAGCGCCGCCCGGGGAGGTCCGACCGGACCGTGAGCCAGGCCAGAGGCACACCCATCGTCGCGGCCAGGAGGGTGGTGGCGCAGGCGAGGAGGAAAACCCGGCCGACCGTGGCCAGGACACCGAGATCGTTCATGCGCGCCGCCAGATCCCCGATCCCCCCACCCAGCCCCATCCAGGCCAGGAAGCCGATGGGCCCCAGGACGAGGGCCGCCACGGGCAGGAGGAGGCCGAGGTCCCGGAAGGACCTCAATCTGACCGTCTGGGCGATGGGTGATGGCATAGCTCTCTATGGGCTAATCCCAATGCTGTTCACTTAGGCCGTGAGCCGGGTGAAATCCCCCCTCGCCCCCCTTTGGTAAAATCCCCCCTCCGCCCCCCTTTGGCAAAGGGGGGGACGGGGGGATTTGCTTGAACGCTGACGTCATTGTCGAACCTTATGTGAACGGTATTGGGGTTACGGGGTCAAGGCGCTGCCGAAGAGCCGTTCCACCTTGGGCTCCAGGTCAGCGATCTGTGCCTGGGTCAGGGAGGGCCGCTTGAATTGTCCCAGCCCCTTGATCCCCTTGTCGGCCCCAGGCAGATGGAGACCGGGGATCAGGGGGATCTCGAACTCGCCCTCCACCAGATGGCGATTCCCCTCGGGTTTGAGGAGGAACTCCAGGAAGGAGCGGCCGGTTTCGGCATTCTTCGCCCCCTTGATCAGCGCGGCAGTGATGGAGAAGACCGGCGTGCCCATGTCGGCCGGCCCCTGATCGGGATACACGATGCCGAGGGGACTCTTGGCGTCCGACTGGAGCTGGAGCAGGTAGTAATAGTGGTTGGTGATGCCCACGGCGTACTCCCCGCCGGCCACCGCCTTCCGGACCTCGGTGTTGTTCTTGAGGACCTGGAGGCCATTGGCCCTGAGGTCGGCCACGTACTTCTTCGTGAACTCCTCTCCCTTCACGGCCAGGATAGCCGCCAGCCAGCCCACCGTGGTTCGCTCGCCCATGGACGCGATGGCGATCTTGCCCTTCCATTTTGAGTCGGTGAGCTCGAAGTAGGACCTGGGGGCCTCCTGCGGCTTGACGAGGTTCGAGTTGTACATCAGCACTCGCACCCGGGCGGTGATGGGGACCCAACTATTGTCGGGCGAGCGGAACTCGGCCGGAATCTCCTTCAGGAGGGGCGAGGTGAACGTGTCCAGCAGGCCCTTCTCCCGCATCAACTCGGCGAAGCCGGCCGTCGTCCCGATGAAGACGTCTCCCCTGGGGCTGGCCTTCTCAAGCTCGATGCGCCGGGCCAGTTCGCCCGCCCCGGCGGTGAAGAGGGTAATTTTCACGTTCAACGCCTTCTCGGCCGCCTGGATGGCCGGTCGGATCAGCTCCTCTTTCCGGCTGGAATACACCACCAGCTCGCGCGCGAAGGCTCCCTCGGCAAAGGCGACCAGGACGATGGCAGCAACTGCGAGAACCCGCAGCGCGGATTGGCAACGGAGACTCTGGACACGGATCATGGGATGCTCCTCATGTGCAGCGACCGGATCGGCTTTCTCTGGGTCGCATCCTCTACCAGTTGCGTGATTTCATGCGCCGAAGAAATTTATCAGTCCCCGAGCGGCCCCGCCGACCAAGAGGGCCAGACCCACGGTGAACGCAGAGATCAGCAGCGCACGCTTCCACCCCAGTTCGCGGCCCAGGATCGCGATGGTGGCGACGCAGGGGATGTAGATGGTGTTGACCAAGGCGTACACGATGATCTGGTCGGGACGCATGAAGGAGAGGAGGTTGCTGGCCTGCGGGCCGTACTGGACCATGGCCAGGGTGATGAGGAGTTGCAGGGCCAGCTCCTTCCGCAAGACCGCCACGATCAGGGTGAGGCCGGCCACGGCCGGGATGCCCAGCCATCCCTCCATGATGGGACGAAGCGGGGCGGCGAGCGACCAAAGCAGCCCGGATTCGTACAGCCCGCCCAGGATGATGCTGCCGCCAAGGATGATGGGCGTGGCCATGACGACGAAATGATAGAAGCGATACCAGGTCTTCTTGAGGATCGCCCGGGCCCCTGGGCGGCGGAACGGAAACATCTCCATCACGAGGCCAGTGCCCCGCCCGGGCAGCAGGCGGTGCATGCCGATTCCCGTGAGGAGGGCCAGGGCGCAGGTGACGGCATAGATCGCCAGGGCGGCTTTCCAGCCCGCGGTCAGGGACACGGCGCCCAGGATCACAGCCGTCCGGGCGCTGCACGGGGTGAGGACAATCAAGGTACTGGCGATGACGCGCTCGCGCATGCTGCCCAGGACGCGGGTGCCCATGATGGCCGGCACGTTGCACCCGGCGCCCGCCACCAGCGGGATGACCGCCCGCCCGTGCAGCCCCATCTTGTGCATGACCTGGTCGGTCAGGAAGGCCACGGCGTTCAGGTATCCCGTGTCCTCCAGCAGGGCCAGGAGAATATAGAACGTCAGGACGTAAGGGATGCCCACGGCCAGGGCGGCATTGATCCCGGCGTCGAATCCCCAGAGCAGCGTCCGGGACAGCATCCCGTCCCCCAGCAGGGCACGGAATGGCCACTGGATGACCGGCGAGGCGTAGGCGGTCCACAGGGCACTGAACCCGGTGGAGAGCCAATCGCCGACGTAGAAGAGGAAGCCGAAGATTCCCGCCAGCACCAGGCCGAGCAGGGGAAGGCCGGTGAGGGGCGCCGTGGTGAGCCGCCAGAGGCGGTCGGCGACGAGCGGTCGGCGGGCCTCGCGGCGTTCCACCTCGACCGCGATCAGCCCGGCGAGACCATGCCGCTCCCGGGAGAGGAGGAGCGCCGCGTCCTCGCCGCGAAGATCCCGCAGGACCGCGAGCATCTCGTCCCGCAGGCGGACGAGGTCGTCCGCCTCGTCCATGCCGGCCAGCCAGGCGCCCACCTCGGGGTCGCCCTCCAAGAGCAGGGTGGCGACGGCCCGGGGCGAGAGCCCGTGGGGCCGGTCGGCACGAGCGGCCAGCCGCTTTTCGAGCTTGCCGATGGCTCCTTCCACGTCCACGCTGTAGCGCAGCCGCGGCGGCAGCGGCGCGGGATGCGTCGCACGATCCACCGCCCGGGCCATCAGGGCATCCAGGCCGGTGCCGCGCGTGGCGACCGTCGGGACGACGGGGCTGCCGAGGATCTGCGCCAGCCGTTCTGCATCCACCTGAATGCCGCGGGCCTTGGCCTGGTCCACGACGTTCAGGGCCACGACCATGGGCAGGCCCATGTCCAGGATCTGGAGCCCGAGGTACAGGTTGCGCGCCAGATTGGTGGCGTCCAGGACCAGGATGACGGCATCCGGCTTGCCGTCCAGGAGGGCCTGGCGGGCAACCCACTGATCCTCCGAGATGCCGCCCAGGGCATAGGTGCCGGGCAGGTCAATGATCCCGATGGAGCGATCCCCGAACCGGGTCTCCGCGAGTTGAACCTCCACCGTCTTTCCCGGGTAGTTCGCCGTGATGACGCCCATGCCGGTGAGGCGGTTGAAGATGCTGGACTTGCCGACATTGGGGTTCCCGGCCAGGGCGATGGAGAGCTGGACATCGCCTCGCAGTTCCTGCAGGGCCCCGTGGCAGCTCATGGGCATGGATCAGTCCCCCTGTTCGGATGAGAGCCGGATCAGGATCTTGGCGGCCACCTCGCGCCCCAGGGCGTAGCGCGCGTCCCCCACCCGCACCAGGAGCGGCCCGCCGAACGGGGCGACCTCTTCCACCCGGAGTTCCGTGCGCGGGAGCAGCCCGAGGCTGGCCAGGTACCGGAGGAGCGTTGCCTCTTCCTCGATGATCTGCTGGATCCACACACGGGTTCCGGCCGGCACCCCGTCCAGCGGCCGGGTCGGCGGCACGGTCAGGCTGCCGTCAGGGGCCGGGATCGGACCGCCGTGCGGGCAGGTCTCCGGGTGATTCAAGAGGGTGGCGAGCCGCACCTCGGCCTCCGGCGTCAGCGCGTGTTCAAGCCGCATGGCCTCATCGTGCACCCGGTCCCAGGGCAACCCGAGGACGTCGGCGAAGAGCCGCTCGGACAGGCGGTGGCGACGCGGGACGCCCGCCGCCTGTCGCCGGCCCTCGCTGGTCAGGGTGACGCTGCCCGGCTGGCCGTTTCGCACGAGGCCGCGGTCCTGGAGGTCCCGCAAAGCCTCACTCGCGGTGGCTGGGGTGATGCGGGCGAAGGCGGCCACCTCCCGCAGGTTGGCGCCGCCGCCCTGACCTTCCAGCCGGTGGATGGCCTGCAGGCAGTCTTCCAGGACCTCGTCAGTCGGTGGAGCGGGGTGGGGGAGGTGCATTCGGGATCTCCTTCAGGGTCAAGCGGTACGCGCCGCCCGGCCCTTCCCCAGGCGCGCGCAGTCGCGGCAGAAGCCATAGAGTTCCAGCTTGTGTTCGGTCACGGTAAAGCCCAGGCTGCGAGCGATCTTCTCCCGCAGGGAGTGGAGTCCGGCATCCTCGAACTCCTGGATCTTGCCGCAGCGTTTGCAGATCAGGTGATCATGGGGCCAGTCGGCCGGATTGGGGTCGAAGCGGGTATAGGCTTCGCCAAACTGGCGTTCCGTCGCCAGTCCGGCCTGCCGCAAGAGCTTCAGGGTCCGGTACACCGTCACCAGGCCGATGCCGGGATCCTGGGTCTGGATGCGGTTGTACAGTTCCTCTGCGCTGAGGTGCCGGCCGGCGGCGAAGAACGCGTGCACGATCCGCTCGCGCTGCCGGGTGGTCTTGAGGCCCGAGCGCGCCAGGAAGTCGGCAAAGCGTTGGAAGCGGGGGTCGGATTCAGCCATCGTCGGTCCTAATTGAAAATGACTTTCAATTTCCATACGCACTATATCCGTGGCCCCGTGGGGTGTCAAGCTGGAAAAGATGGCGCTGCCGTCCACCCAGAAAATTTGTTCGCCGGGGCAGACGTTGAGTTCGCCGCCCGAGCGACTGAGCGAGGGGTGGTCGGGGGATTCGCCTCACCGCTTCCCCGCACGGCCCCCCCGATCCCAAATAGATTTTTGCATTCCCTGCCTCCTGGTGGGCCGGACCACGGATTCAACGAGTTAGCTCTCGAAAGACGTCTCCGCAGCTTGTCAGACGTTGCCGGAGCGCCAAGAAAACGCTTGACACGCGTTTGCCGTCTTTGATAGAGGGAGGAATCTAAGATCTAAGATCACAGATTCTTCCCCCCCCTCTCTCCGGGCTCGCGAGGTGCGGATGCCCCGCAAATCCGTGCGGCCCCTGGGCCCCCGCAAGACACTGGCGGAACTCGCCTACCAGCGGCTGCGAGACGGCATCATCCACGGCCGGCTCCGGCCCGACGAGCTGATCTCCACAGGGCAGATCGCCAGGGCCATGCACATCAGCTCCATGCCGGTCCGGGCGGCACTGACGCGTTTGGAAGCAGAAGGACTGGTCGTCATCGCCCCACAGCGCGGCGTCCGGGTCTCCAGTATCTCGGTGGCGGAGCTGGAGGAACTCTTCGCCACCCGCAGCCGGCTGGAAGGCCTGGCGGTCCATCTGGCCTGTCGCCACCTGACGGAATCCGACCTTCGCAAGATGCGCCAGCATCTCCGGGACATGTCCCGGTATGCCAGGGCGAAGGACGCCAAGCGCTGGCTGGCCACCAACGAGCAGTGGCACCATCTGATCTTCCGGGCCAGCCGGAACGAGCAACTCGAACGACTCCTGTTCGATCTGTGGCATCGGGGAATCCGTCGACGGACCGGGGCGCCCAATGTGCCCGGGCACATGGAGCGGCGGAACGCGGAGCATGCCGCCATCCTGGCGGCGTTGGAAGAGCGGAATGCGGAGCTCGCGGAACGCCTGTGGCGGGATCACATCCTCGCGGGCGGCGAGGAGATCATCAAGTTTCTCACCCAGACGCAACTCCGGGAATCTGCGTCGAAACGGGGGCGATGACGGCGATGACTCTTGCCCTGCCGGAAGAGATTGAACTCCTGCGGAAGGCCGTCCGGGCCTTCGTCGAGAACGAGGCGGAGCCCCTGGCGGAGCAGATCGAGCGTGACGCCCGGATTCCGTCGATCCTCTTGAAGAAGGCGGCGGAGATGGGCCTGTTCGGGCTGTCCATCCCGCCCGAATATGGCGGGACCGGATTCGGCGAACTGGGGTCGGTGGTGGCGCTGGAGGAGCTGTCCCGCACGAACGGCGCGGTCAGCATGGTGATCTGCCCGACCGCCCCGGCGGCGACCATCGCGCTGGCGGGGAACGAGGAGCAAAAGCAGACGTACCTGCCACCCCTGGCCCGTGGGGAGCGCCTGGCCAGCTTCTGTCTCACCGAGCCGACGGCGGGATCGGATGCCACGGGGATCCGGACGAGCGCCGTGCGCAAGGGGGATCGGTACATCCTGAACGGGAGCAAGCTGTACATCAGCCGCGCGGCCATCGCCGGCACCTTCATCGTGACGGCCGTCACCGATCCGGCCCGGAAGGCCAAGGGCGGGATCACGGTCTTCATCGTGGAGCGGGAGTTCCCCGGCTTCAGCGTCGGGTCCAAGGACGACGAGATGGGGCTGCGGGGCTCCGAGAGCGCGGAGGTGGTCTTCCAGGATTGCGAGGTCCCCGCGGCCAACGTGGTGGGGGCAGTGGGCGGGGGGTTCGATGTGATGCGGAAGATCCTGGATCGGGCGCGCCTCTGGGCGGCCGCGCGGTCGGTCGGGGCATCCCAGCGGATCCTGGAGCTGAGTCTTCAATACGCCGTCACCCGCGAACAATTCGGGAAGCCGATCGGGGCGTTTCAGGCCGTCCGGCTCAAGCTGGCGGACATGGCCACGCTGCTGCACGCCGGGCGCCTGATGCTGTACCAGACCGCCCGCAAGATCGACCAGGGGGAGGAGGCCGTCCAGGAGGCGTCCATGGCCAAGCTGTTCAGCTCCGAGGCGGCCGGACAGATCGCCGATATGGGGGTCCAGATTCACGGGGCCATGGGCTTCATGAAGCCGACGCCCGTCGAGCGCTTCTATCGCGACGTCCGCGCCTACCGGATTCTGGATGGGACCTCGGACATCCAGCGACTCATCATTGCCGGGAAGCTCCTGCGGTCTCACGGCCTCAAGGTCGCCGTGGGGGAGTAGGACGTCATCGGCTCGTGACCGGGTGATGGCCCATGCCATCTTCTCGTGAATCATCGACCCCGCCAGCCTGACCCCGCAGCTCCCTGAGCAGAGCCGGCTGCCCCGTGGGGGGGGTGAGGCGGTGGCTCTTGAACGACGGGACAGCCCCCTCCGATACTCCTTACCCTTCCGGGGACAGAGCCACCGCGGCCTCCCCGGCCTGCAGGGATCCATGGGAACCCGCGAGAACCGCCTCGGCCTCCTGCTCCTCACGCCGACGCTGATCCTGATGGCCGGGTTCGTGGTCTTCCCGGTCCTCTACGCCGGCTGGCTGAGCCTGAACCAGAGCGATCCGTTCCGGCAGGTAACCACCTTCGTCGGGATGGCCAATTTTCAGCGCCTGCTGCAGGGGGAAGAGTTCTGGGACTCCCTCCGGGTGGGCCTCGTGTTCACCGCGGCCACGGTCGCCCTGCAGGTGGTGGTGGGAATGGCCGTGGCCTTGCTGCTGCACCAACCTTTCCGCGGCCGGGGCGTGGCGAGGGCCCTGGCGCTGTTCCCCTTCATCGTCCCGACCATCGTCGCCGTCCTCATCTGGCGGTGGCTGCTCAATGACAGCTACGGGATCGTGAACTTCTTGCTGAAGGCCCTCGGCCTGATCCAGGCGCCGATCATCTGGTTCGGCACGCCGGGGATGGCCATGGTCTCCGTGGTCCTGGTCAACGTCTGGCAATTCTTCCCCTTCGTGGTGGTCACGCTCCTGGCCCGCCTGACCACGATCCCGGAGGAGCAGTACGAGGCCGCGCGGATCGACGGGGCATCGGCGCCCCAGCAGTTCTGGTTCATCACCCTCCCGCACCTCAAGACCATCCTCGCGGTGGTGATCCTGCTGCGCGGCATCTGGATGTTCCAGAAGTTCGAGGTCATCTACCTTTTGACCCGGGGGGGGCCGCTGCGCTCCACGCAGCACCTCCCGATCCTCGCCTATACCGAGCTCTTCGTGAACTTCCGCATGGGGCAGGCCGCCGCCGTGGCGGTCCTGGGCTTCCTGATCCTGGCGGCCGCCTCGGCCGTGTACCTCAAGATGCACCGCCCGGTGGAGGCGGAGCTATGAGGCCGGTCGCGACCACCCCCGCGCCCGCGCTGGCCCTGCCGGTCGGCTGGCGGTCTTGCCTGGCGCGACGGCGGATCGCCCGCGTGGGATTCTACGGATTGGTGGTCGGCTCGCTCCTGCCGATCGTCTTCCCGATCCTCTGGATGTTCCTGAGCGCCCTGAAACCGCTGGACGAGCTGGTCACCATTCCGCCCTCCTGGCTCCCGCGCCATCCCACGCTGCGGCACTTCCGCGACCTGATGGCTCTGACCAACTTCCCCATCTACATCTGGAACAGCACCCTGGCGGCGTGCCTGACGGCCGGCATCACCGTGGCGGTGGCCACGCTGGGGGCCTACAGCCTGACGCGGTTCCAGTACCGGGGGCGCCAGATCCTGGCGACCTTCACCCTGCTGGCCTACATGTTCCCGCCCATCCTGCTGGCCATCCCTCTCTTCGTGGTCATCACCCGGCTGGGGATGGCGGATAGCCTGCTCAGCCTGGCCCTGGCGCACATCTCTTTCGCCCTGCCGTTCTGTCTCTGGCTCATGTGGGGCTACATGAAGAGTGTCCCCATGGCCCTGGAGGAGGCGGCCATGATCGACGGGGCGTCCCGGATGGGGGCCTTTGCGTGGGTCGTGATCCCGATGTCCCTGCCGGGGATCATCGCCATCGGCGTGCTGTCGTTCCTGGTCTCCTGGAACGACTACCTGTACGCCTTGATCCTGCTGACCTCCGAGGGGAAGAAGACGCTGTCGCTCGGCGTTTCGACCTTCATCGGCCCGATGGCGGTGGAGTGGGGACTCATCAATGCTGCCGGCGTCGTGGTCACCCTGCCGGTGATCGTGTTTTTCGGTGCGGTGCAACAGTTTCTGGTGCAAGGGTTCGGGGCGGGCGCCGTGAAGGAGTAGTCCTCTTCTCCCCACGGCAGAGGAGAACCCTCCATGTATCTGAACCGGGACCGGGCGCACGCGATCATGAAGGAGGCCGGGCTCGACGCGCTGGTGGCGACCCACCTGCGGAATGTCACGTACTTCAGCGATTACCCCCAGATGCACGAATGCACGCTGACGCCGACGGTGTTTGCGGTCCTCCCGGCCGACCCCGCCATTCCGCCGTTCCTGGTCCTGCGGGCTGCCAGCCTGCCGGTCCACCATCAGGAGAAGTGCTGGATCCGGGACGTGGAGGTGTACTCGAAGCCGTTCGTGTGCCTCCCGGACAGCGTGAAGCCGAGCGCCATGACCACCGAGGAACGGCTGATCTATCAGGCTTCCAAGGGTGTGGACCTGCCGGCCAAGCCCGTCCAGGCCCTGCGCGCCGGCCTCGAGAAGCGGGGCCTCCTCAAGAGACGGATCGGGCTGGATGAATCGGGGCTCCCGCAGCCCCGCGGATGGGACGAAATGATCGAGGGCCTGACGGGTGCCACGCTTCAGCCCGCGGCCTCGCTCATCAGCAAGGTCCGTCTGGTCAAGACCCGGCTGGAACTCCGGATCATGGCAGAGGGGGCGGCCGTGAACGAGATGGGCCTGAAGGCGTGTCTCGCCCGGATCCGCCGCGAGGGGACCGAGCGGGAAGCCGCGAGTGCCTATCGGCAAGCAGTCTGGCGCGGGGGCGGGACCCCACACTTCGCCAACGTCGGGTATGGTACGCGCTCCGCCGTGCCCACGAAACCCCCGGCGGCCACCAGGCCTCGCAAGGGCGATGTCGTGAAGCTCGACTTCAACTGCCTGTACAACTACTACTTCGCGGACCTCGGCCGCACCGCGATCATCGGCAGGCCGTCGGAGAAAATCCGCCGCTACTACGCGGCGGTCCAGACCGGTCTGGACGAGGTCAAGGCCGCGATCCGGCCCGGGGCCCGGCCGGCCGAGCTCTTCCACCTGGCCATCGAGACGGTCCGGAAGGCGGGGATCCCGTACTTCAACACCACGTACATCGGCCACGCCATCGGGATGTGGTGTTACGACGGCCTCGCCATCAATGCGATGGAGGATCGCCCGTTGGAAGAGGGGATGGTCCTGAACCTGGAACCGACTCACTACGAACTGGGGCTGGGCGCCTTCCATGCCGAGGACACCGTCGTCGTGACCCGCACCGGCCACCGGAGCCTGTCGAGGGCCCCGCTCAAGCTCTACGAACTGTGAGGCGCCAGTCACCCAGCGGCCATGAACCCAGCAGGCGGAGAGAGATCAGACATGGAACGCATTCCGATCAACCCCGGAACGATTGATTGGTCCGGCGAGAATCCCGGGATGTATCTCAAGGAATCCGCGGAGGGCCCATTTGTCACCCTCATCAGCTTCTTCCGGGTGGTTCTCTCGCCCCACGGACGGGGCCACGCCGCCTTCATCTTCCAGGATCCCCACGGCGATGGGAAGACGCCCGGGAAGCCGAATGTCTGCGTCACGGACAACGAGCCATTGGCGCGCTATCTGAAGGACCACTTCGTGGCCCACTTCGGTGTGTTCAAGGGGGTCCCGGCCCTGGCAAGCTGCCGGTTCGAGAAGGGAAACAATTTCGTTGCCGCGGGTGACGCCCGGGCGACCTACACCGAGCGTTTCAGCAGCGAGCGAGGGGAAATCCGCCTGACCTGGGAGCCCCTCGGGGACGTGTTCATGGTGGAGATGCCCAAGGACAAGTCCGCCACGGGGCAGCATGAGATGTTCTCGCTCTTCGTCAATGCCTCCGGCGCGCGGGTCTCGATCAATGGTGGGGGGGTGGCCGGTCGCCCCTTCCCCCGCGATGTCGCCGGCAAGGCGAGCAGCACGGCCTTCCTGGCCTTCTCGGAGACGTGGGTTCGCCGGTAGCTGCCGGATGGCAGGGGTCCGGTCAATGCCAGGGTTGCAGTCGGAAAGGGAGGGAATGGTCATGAAGCACGCTATGAGCCGTCGAAGATTCATCCAGGTCACCGGGAGCGCAACGGCCGGGGCCGTCGTGGGGAGCGCATTCGGTCCCTTCGTCCGGCGGGTCCCCGCGCAGACAAAGACCATCCGCGTCCTGACAACGGAAACCGATCCGAACTCGGTCCGGGTGCTCAAGGAGCTGATCGCGGAATACGAACAGACGAATCCCGGCATCAAGATCGAGCCCGAGTTCCTGTCCTGGGGAGACATGTTCCCCAAGCTCATGTCGGCGCTCGCGGCGAAGAACCCGCCGGAGGTGGTCTACATCGAAGATCTCCAGATGGCGAAGTTCGCCAAGGAGGGACTCCTGCTCCCAGCCGGTGACGTGGTAAATGCCATCGGGCGCGAGCGGTTCATCCCGGGCACGCTCAAAGCGGTTCGCCTCGGCAATGAGGATTGGGGGGTCCCGGCCACCCTCCAGTCGGAAGCGACCTACTATCGGGCCGACTGGTATCGTGAAAAGAAGCTGGCCCCCATGGAGACGTGGGACGACTACCTCCGGATCGGCAAGGCCCTGACGGACACGGGGAAGGGCCGATACGGCGTGAATCTCCCCATGGGGACCTCGCGCTACACCACCTGGATCTTCATGCCGTACGCCTGGAGCAATGGGGCCCGATTCTTCGACCGGAACGGCAATCTGGTGATGGACAAGAGTCCCAACCTGGAACGGATCGCCGAGACCCTGGACTTCTGGAAGGAGGCCACCAAGTACGGCCCCCCCGGCATCGCGCAGTACACCTGGCTGGAGGTAATGCAGAGCTATTACACGGAACAGAGCGCCCACTCCGACTACGCCCCGCGGCTCATGACTCAGTTGGAGCGGCACGCGCCCAAGCTGCTCTCGCCCGAGGTGACGCGGGTGACCGAGACCCCGCGCGGTCCGCACGGCGCCCGGTCGGCCTACCTGCTCACCAAGGGGTACAGCTTCATGAAGGGGAGCCGGGCAGTAGAGGAGGGCAAGCAGTTCATCCGCTGGAGCATGGAGACCGACCGGTACATCCGATACCTCCACACCGTCCCCGGCCACATGGCCCCCACGCTGGGCGATGTCGCCAAGTCAGAAAAGTACTTCAGCCATCCCCTGATCAAGGCCAACCTCCCGGTCCAGCAGAAGTTCCTGGAGATCATGGCGAAGTCCACTTCCATGCCGGTGCACATGGAGGACGGGGGATTGAGCCTGAACGCCATACAGCTCTTTGACGGGCCGCACCTGATCGAGATGGTCCAGTCGGTCATCATCAAGAACGAT
>Ga0155960_1058_pt1 | contig 39951 bp, 42 predicted proteins | sample RifCSPlowO2_02_FD_107614 | JGI IMG/M metagenome (GOLD analysis project Ga0155960, IMG submission 107614) | candidate division NC10 bacterium RIFCSPLOWO2_02_FULL_66_22
CATCCCGCGGGGCAGCCCTTCTAGCGCCTCACCGCAGACGAACGCCACCACCGGCTTGGTGATCCGCCGGCTGGCGATCTCTTCCGCCGCAACTTCCTCGTGGCCGGTCCCTGGCTCCCCGAACAGCACCACCGCCCGCGTTTCCGGGTCCGCCTCGAACAACGGCAAGAGATCCACGAAGGCGGTCCCGATCAAGAGGTCCCCACCAATCGAGACGTATGTGCTCTGCCCGATCCCCCGGCGACTCAGGGCGCTGCCGATCTCGCCGCCCATCCCGCCGCTCCGCGAAATGATCCCGACCGGCCCCGGGCGATACATCCGTTCCGGGAACTGCCCCCCGGTCCCTCCCAGCTTGGCCTTCCCCGGGCTGATCATCCCCTGGGAGTTCGGCCCGATCACCCGGATGCCATTGAAGCGCGCCCGACGGAGGATGTCCGCGCTGTCGTGGTGCGGGACGCCCTCCGCCAGGATCACCACTAATGGTATGCCGTTCTCAATCGCCTCCAGCGCGGCATCCCGCACGCCGCGACCGGGGATGAATAGCACTGCAATGTCAGCCGGGCACGCCCGGACGGCGGAGCGGACGCTATCGAAAACTGGGATTCCCCCGACCTCTCCACCCCCCTTGCCCGGAGACACCCCACCCACCACCCGGGTGCCGTACTTCACCATGTACGTGAGGTGGGTCCGCGCCTGCTGACCCGTGATCCCCTGGACCAGGACCCGACTCTGGCCATCTAGCAGGATACTCATAGCCCCGCCTGGCGCACCCGAGCCACGATCCGCTCCACCGCCAGTTCTAGCGAAGTAGTCTCGTCGTAAAATTCCACGCCGGGGACCTCTGCAGCCAGCTCCCGCGCCACCTCTACACCGGGGCCGGCGTAGCGGAAGACCACTGGGAACCGTCGAGCATCCACCCCCAGGTCTTTCAGGGCCCGAACCACGCCACGGACCTTTACGTCGATCGGGATGAAGTTGGTGATGTTCCCTCCGGCAATCAGCCCCGCCAGGCCAGGGCGACCGAGGATCGACTTGGTGGCCAGATACATCTTCTCCTCGACCTTGCCCGGGGTGATGTCGAAGGTAGTGGCTGGCATCTCCCCGAGACGTAGGAAATGGTCGAAGGTGAGTAGCCCGCTTCCCCCGCCTGTCAGCATGCAGGCGATCCGTCCGTCGGCGAACTCGTTGAAGCGAATGGCCGAGCCGGGATCGATGGCGTCAATCTCCCGCATCCGGCGCTCCAGCGGAGTCAGGGGGCGCCAGCCGTTGCTGCTCCCCGGGTCGATGAGCTGGTCCCACTCCGGGTGGCGAAAGTGCGCCTGGTCGTCCACCACCACCACGGCGGAGGGAGCCACAACCTTCCCCACTTCGTCCACCGCCAGAGGATTGACCTCCACCAGAAAGGCATCGTTGGTCCGAAAGACCCGGTAGAGGCGGGTTAGGGTGGCCGCCACATCCAGGAGGTGCTGCCCTATCAGGCCGCCACTCTCGACGATCTCTCGCGCCAAGAACAGCGGGAGGTCCGGCCCCGGCTCGACCGGCCGGGTCACCAGCACATCGGCCCGGTGTCGCACCAGGTCCTCGACCTCGACCCCGCCGGCAGCCGAGAAGAGGACCACCGGGCTCCGGCTCATGCTGTCGAAGGTGAGGGCGCAGAAATACTCCTCGCGGATGTCGACCATGGCCTGGACCAGGACCTGGGTGACGGGAAAGTGCCCCAACGTCCGGCCGAGCAACTCCCGCGCGGCGTCGGCCGCCGCCGCGGGCGTCTCGGCCACCTTGACCGCGCCCGCCTTCCCGCGGCCCCCCGTCGGAACCAGCGCCTTCACCACCACCGGCCCGCCCAGGGCCCGTGCGGCCTCGGCGGCCGCCTCGGGGTCCGCGGCCGCCCGGTACGGCGCGACCGCCACCCCGCCCTTAGCCAGCAAGTCCAGGCTGTGATGTTCCAGCAGGCGCGCCATCGTTCCCTACATCTCTACGACCGTTCCCACGCCCTCAACTACAGCCTTCTCGTACACCAGGATGGCCACCGCCACATCCTCGATGGCGACCCCAATGGATTTGAACAGGGTGATCTCGTCCTCGGCCGTCCGGCCCGGCTTGGCCCGGGTGACAATCTCCCCCAGCTCGGCGGCGATCCGGTCAGCCGTCCACTCGCCGGCCTTGACCGGGATCACCAGGTCGCCGGCCTCCTGCAGGGCCTGCTCGCGGTACTCCACGACGACCCGGCTCCTCCGGACCAGGGCCGCATCCACCTCCCGCCGGTTGGCCAGGTTGGCGCCGATGGCGTTGATGTGCGAGCCCGGCCGGACCCATTCGGCCGCGATCACCGGCTCCCGCGACGTGGTGGCCAGGCAGATCACGTCGGCCTCCCGGACCGCCCGCTCGGCGTCCGCCGTTACCTCGACCTTCAGCCCGGCCTCGGCCAGCCGCCGGGCGAAGGCCTCGCGGTTGGCGGCGTTCCGGCTGGTGGCGATGACGCGGTCCGGCCGGAGCAACGCGGCCAAGTTCGTCACCTGGGTCTCGGCTTGCTCCCCCGTCCCCACGACGGCGAGGGTCTTGGCCCCGGGGCTGGCCATGTACTTGGTGGCCACCGCCGCCGTGGCGCCGGTCCGGAGCGCGCCCAGGAAACGGGCCGCCACGACCGCCAGGAGGGTTCCGGTCGCCGTGTTGTAGAGGAGGACTGTGAACCGGTCCTTGCTCCGGTCCTTGAAGACGGGTCCCACGTACCCGGTGTAGACCTTCACCCCCAGGTAGCTCCGGGTGGGCGGGATCGGCCGCGGGATGGGGAGGACATTTACCGCTGGTAGGACGCGGATGTTCCCGGCGACACCAGGGATCGGCACGGTGACCCGGGCGGCCATCCGGGAGATGCCGTTGGCGAAGTCCTGGAACGCCTGCTCGACCGCCTGCTGCGCCTCTAGTGGGGTTACCAGCCGCCTGACCTCGGCCTCGCTCAGGACGCGGACCTGCCCCATGCCCCCGCTACCCCCTGGCCGTGCGGGGCGGGAGGACCACCTCCGCCTCGCCGGTCGTGGTCGTGACGCCCACCTGGTTGATCCCGGTGATCTGCACCTTCACCACGGTCCCGGCCGCGTCCGGGACCTTCCCGGTCACTGTCCCCTGGTACCAGGTGGTGTCGCCGTAGATGGCCGGGGCCTTGATTTGGACGTACAGCCGCTTCAGGAAGCCATTGTCCCCCATCCAGTTCGTCAGCAGGGGTGAGACCCAGGCGAAACGCATCACACCATTGTCGAACGGCCCGGGCATTCCGCGCTGGGACGCCAGATGGAAGTCCTCGTGCTGCTGCGAGTACTTGACTGGCCAGCCGGTGATCGGATTCTTTACCGCCGTGTGAGGCGCCTTCAGGCAATCCAGAAGTCCGAGGACCCCTGCCCGATACGAAGGACCGATGGCCGCCTGCCAGCAGACCATGTCCCCGATAGTCAGGGGGCCCCGCACCAGCGTTGGGATCTCCTGGTTCATCTCCACGTTTTCGCCGGTCAGGACGCGGGCCCCTGTACAGGTCTCAGCCTTTATCGCCTCCACGATTTTCTCCCGCTCAACCTCGCTGTAGCGGTAGATCGGGCGGTCAAACAATAGCTCCGTGCCCACTTGCGTAGCCCGGATCATCGTCCCGATCGCCTTTCCTACCACCTCGTCCCGTTGGTTCCAGTAGGTCGCCTCGGAGATGATGAAGACTAGGCGTCGCCCAGTACCGCTCTTCTTCTCATACAAGTCCGTCTGCTTGGTGACCGCGCGCAGCGTGTCCCCTTCGAGGATCGGGACCGACCACTGGTACTCCACGCCGCCGATAAGGGAAGACAGCGGTGCCTCGATTGGCGCCCCGTGCAGGATCGGGTATAGGACTGACGTGAGGAACGCCGGCGGGGCAACCAGGCGGCCGTAACGGCTCTTGGCCGCGTAGTCGGGGTCCAGCCAGAGAGGGTTCCCGTCGCTGATACCATAGGCGAAGTGCCGAATGGCATCAGGGGTAACGGCAGTGTTCCAGGAGGTTCGTTCGCGGACTTCCTGCCCGGTCAGTGCGCGGGACCTGGCAACGAACTCATCAATTGTGGCTTGCACGGGATCACCGGACATGGTTAGACCTCCTCAATACGTACAACAATGGGCGGAGGGGATGAGCAATCAGACCACCTGTACCTGAACGCATGCGACCCCGGCTCAAGGGCGAGGGAGCGTGATCGGCTTCCTCCTCCATGCTCGCGGCCGATCTCATCGCAGGCGCTCTTCAGGTATATCACCGAGGTGTTCAAGACCGGCCTGCGCGGTCGGTGCAACGCCCGGCGCGACTCCTGGATTTACGCGGTCCAGCTCCAACATAATGTTGTTTCTAATAGGCTCCCCGAGATTGGGCATGGCCTGCTGGGCAGCTTGGCGACTCCCAAAGAGATACCACACAACGGTCGCTCGGTGGGAAGCAGTAACCTGACCCACGGACGCTTTTTACTGGTCGGTTTGAGGCGAAACTTCTTTAGAAGAGGGTTTTCGGGACGGTTATTCCGCTGAACTCCTCCTCTCCCAGCGGCCTATCGGCCTCGATTCCGAGGACCTTGAGGTAGTGATAGATCTGTTTGAGGTGGAACACAGCTTGCCCCAGCAGCAGGGTGAGCAGGCTGCCGCCGGTCCTCGGCGTGAAGTAGGTTTCCACCACCTTCTCGAGCAGGTGGGTCTGGTTGATTAAGAAATCTTCGAGCCGGGCTGTCAACCCGTTGGCATACTCGACGATCTCCTGGGTCGTCCGGTAGTTGTTGGCGAGGTTGTCGGCCTGCACCAACATCTCATGGGTATAATGCCCGCTACGAACGGCCTGCATGCACGCATCCGTCCGCACGAATAGGTGCCAGCTGAGCTGGCGCAGCGTCCATCCCGTCTCGGGGCAGACCCATTCGAGTTCCTCGTCGGGGATTTGGAGAATGGCGCGCTTTGCCCCCTCGTACACGACCCGGTACTTCTTCAGCATCTCGGCCGCCGAGAGGTCTCCGCCCACCTCGCCGCGAATGCCGAAGGCCTCCTTGAGCGCCGGGACATCGAAGCCCACTACCGCCCGATCTCCCACAACGGTGACCGGTGTCGCCTTCAGGCCGAGGGCGTTCAGCTCCTCCGCCGCCTTGGGGTCGTTATCCAGATCGCGGCCATCGAACTGGATGCCGTTCGACGAAAGGAACTCTTTCGTTAGCAAACAGTTCGTTCACCCCGGGCGGAAATAGACCTTCACATCTGCCATGGCAAGCCTCCCGCCGATTTCTCAGATGCGCGATAGGTCACAAGCAGCGTTCCCTTCGGTCGCTCCGTGTTGCGCCCAGGAAGAGCGCAGGGTCCTCGCCGACGAGTCAAGAGCGGGGCTAGCACCACGCGGTTGCCTACCCACGCCAGCGCCCTAAACCTGAGCGGCAACATCCAGGCGGTGAGCCGCGCCGCCGGGTGCCCAAGCGGGCAATACCTCAGAACCACCATCCCCCTCGACGGCAGGGTATCAAACCTATAGCCACACTGAACTAGAAAGTGCCACCTCTTTACGCGGAGGACCGGAGGACCTCGGGATTCAGGACCCGGCTCGGCGTGCCCGCCAGGTAGTTCTGGATGTTCTCAAGCACGCCTTGGAAGGTCGCCTCGTAAGTCTCCACCGTCACGCCGCCGAGGTGCGGCGTCAGGACCACGTTGTCGAAGGCAAACAAGGGATTGCCGGGTTCTGTTGGTTCCTCGCCGAAGACGTCGAGGCCGGCACCCGCGATCCGCCGCTCGCGAAGCGCCTCGACCAGGGCCGCCTCATCTATGATTGCTCCGCGTGACGTGTTGATCAGGTAGGCGCTTGGCTTCATGAGGGCGAGTTCCCCGCGCCCGATGTACTCCCGGCTCTCCGGCGTCAGCCGGAGGTGGATCGACACCACGTCCGACTCGGACAGAAGCGTGTCCAAAGTGACCATTCTCGCCCCCGCCGCTTCGGCCCGCTCGCGCGTCAATGTAAAGCCGCACGCGAGGACGCGCATTCCAAATGCCTGCGCGATGTGGCTGACGCGAGTCCCCATCAGGCCAAGACCGATGATCCCCAGGGTCTTCCCCTGAAGGCAGACGCCGATCGTCGTCTGCCATTGCCCCGTCCGCATCGCTCGGTCCTCCACGACCAGGTGTCGCATCACGGCGATCATCAGGCCAAAGGTCAGCTCGACGGCCGGGTTGCGATTCCCCTCGGTGTAGGTCACCAGGATGCCGAGGTGTGTGGCAGCCTCAGCATCAATCACAGGGGCGGGGTACCCTGTCTGGCAGATGTATTTGAGGTCCGGCAGCTGCTCCAGCACCGAGCCCGGCAGGGCGGTCCGCTCGCGGATCGGAATAACGATTTCGACACCACGCAGCCGCTCAACCAGCTCCGCCTCGCTGCGGGCCTTGGTGTTGTACACGACCACCTCAGCAAGTTTCCGAAGCTCGGAAACTGCAGGGATCTGTGCAGTGGCGTTCTGGAAGTCGTCAAGGATGGCGATCTTCAATTTCGGCGCCGCTCCCTCTTGCCGGCGGAGAATTCCACTGGTCATGTCTGGGTCATCGCTGGCTCCCGGTCCCGTTCCCCGCAGGCTCGTCCTGGAGGAGCAATCCTTCACAGGGCACCTACGCGTCCAGTACCGAGACCGCAGGTTCTACGGCGAGACAGCGGGGGTCAGCTCATCCTCCCTCCCGGCGAAAAGAGACGTTCATGAAAGTTCTATCACGACAGCGGCCAGGATGCAGAGGATGGCAGAGCACCGTTTCTCGGGGGATACCTTCTGAGGAAAACTCCCGCTCCGGAGGTGATCAATTTGCCGTGGTCGAACACCAACTGCCCACGCAGCAGTGTCACCATAGGCCAGACCTTGACGCGTAACCCCTCATAGGGGGTGAAATCCGCCGCCGAATGCAGCTCAGCCGCGCGGATGACTCGGTCGGCAGCCAGATCCACGAGCACCAGGTCAGCGTCCGCCCCCAGGGCGAGGTGGCCCTTTTGGGGGGCCAGCCCGAAAGCCCGAGCAGGGTTGGCGGCCGCGATCTCGGCAATCTTCACCGGCGAAATTCCCCGCCGCAGCGCCTCCGTCAGAACAACGGCGAGCGAAGTCTCGATCTCTGCAAAGCCTGTCGTGGCCGTCCAGATGTCCTCCCCCTTGACACTCAAGGGCTTCACGCTGTGATCGGTCCCGAGACAGGTGATGGCACCGAGGCGGATCCCGCGCCACAAGGCCTCGACGTGTGACCGGGAGCGCACAGGAGGGCCGGCCTTGGCCAACGTCCCCGGCAACTCTGTGGTGAGCGTGAGGTAGCGTGTGCAGGTCTCACCGATCACGGGGAGGCCCTTGGCTTGATAGGCCATGAGGACATCCAGCGCGTCAGCCGAGGTGAGGTGAACAGCATACAGAGGACAGCCGAGCCGTTCGACCAGGAAAAGAATTCGGAGGAGCGCGTGCGCCTCGATGAATGGCGGCCGAGCGTCGTCCCAGGCCACCAGGCCCTGATGGCCACCGGCCCGAACCTCCCCCATGAGCAGCTGCGCAATCTCGTCCGTCTCGGGGTGGAGCATGGGCAGGGCACCGGGTGCATCCTGGGCGATGTGCCGCAGCAGCGCGTAGATGGTCCCATCATCGATGCCGGGGGCAACTTTCCGCCCCTTATACGTCGTGAACATCTTGAAGGACTGCAGCCCCAGCTCGGCGTGGCATCGGGACGCCTCCAGTGCCTGTCGCATGCTCGAGATATGGCAGTGGAAGCTGAAGTCAATGGATGGAATCCCCACGAGTTTGGCCAGGATGTCATCCAGGATGTCGAAGTACGAACCGCCGGGGGCGAACTGGTCCAGCTTCAGCAGCGCGAGCAGCGTCGTAACTCCTCCCGCAGCCGCGGAAATGGTCTCGGTACGGAAATCCTCCAAGAAGGGCAGGTAGTTCCCCATGTGGGTATGGGGATCAACAAACCCGGGGAATACATAGAGGCCCCGGGCATCAATGATCCCCTCCCCTTGAGCAGCCGGGATCTCTTGGGCAAGGGCGGCGATCCGTCCCTCCCGAATGCCCACGTCCCCCGGGGTCATCCCCTGGTAGGGAATGACCAGGGTCCCGCCCTTGATGACGGTGTCGAATCGCATTCGCTCTCCTTCCGTGGGAGACGGATCTCACCCCGCCGCCTGAGTGGCCACCAGCCCGCGCAGGTCCCCGTCCGTCAGGGCAGCCTTCTTCTTTACCGCAAGCTGCTCGACGGCCCCCAGCAGCTCGGGCAGCCGGGCTTCGGGGAAGTCCAATTCCAGATCCCGGAGTCGTGCGCGGAGGGCTGCCAGGCCCGAGTATCGCCCCAGCACGATCCGCCGCCGGTTGCCGACAACCGCGGGACTGATCGCTTCCTTCGCTGGCGGGTGCGCGAGGATGGCCTCCACGTGCGTTTCAAGCTTGTGAGCGAACGCGTACTCCCCCACGAAGGGCTGGCCCGCGGAGATCTCGATGCCCGTGATCTCTGCCATCAAATGGCACAGATCGTACAACTCGCCGATCCGGATCCCGAGATCCAAGCCGTAAAACGCCTCCAAGGCCAGCACGACTTGCTCCAATGCCACGTTTCCGCACCGATCCCCCAGCCCCATGAGGGTGCAGTCAATAACCTCGGCCCCTGCCTCAACCGCGGCCAACGTGTTAGCGAGAGCCAAGCCGAAATCGTTGTGGCAGTGCGTGACCAGGGGGAGCCGGCAGGTGCGGCGAACCTGCTGGATGAGGTATCCCATGGCGCGGGGGAATACCGCCCCCAGGCTGTCCGAGATGCAGAGCCGGTCCACTCCGGCTTCGGCCGCCATGCCAGCCAGGTCGGCGAGGAATCCTATGTCGGCGCGCGTGGCATCCGCCGGGGAGAAGTTCACCCGCATTCCTTGCTCCTTCGCCCGGCCGATGGCAGCCATCGAACGCGCCCGCATCTCCTCTCGCGTGAAACCGAACACGTGCTTCATCCGGACATCCGAGGACGCGATAGCGATCTTGATCCAATCAACGCCACTGGCGACGCAGGAGTCGATTTGGACTTGCCAGGCGGCGGTGTACGCCAGGACAAGCCCCTCCAAGGGGACCGTGCACCCCTCTCCCTTTAGCCGACGCACCAGCTCGAAATCGGACTTGGACCGGCCCGGGTATCCGACCTGGAGTTGGGGGACACCCACTGCCTCCAGTCGCCGTGCCAAGCGGAACTTCCCCTCCAAGCTGAAGTTGATGTTGGCAGCCTGTTCCCCGTCGCGCAGGGTGCAGTCGTTAATGATCACTCGGGACGGGAGGTCAGGAATGTCCCGGACACCAGGGACATCGTTCGCCGGCCCCAGGTACAACCCTTCCTGGATCATAGTCTGCCCTCCCGCGCGGTCATGCGGTCATGCCTTTGGCTGCCCGGGTACGATTCGTGTGCTCTTGAACGCCGCTCCATTCCCAGTTCACCCGTCAGTCCTCGGGAAGATCCAGTAAGAGGACGCACTTAGCCGGATCGATGACAAGCCGTACCGGGTCTCCCGTACGAAACCACACGTTCGGGGGGAGGATGGCCCGGATGGGCTGGGGCCAGTTCGGCAGCTCGACGAGGTAATCCACTGAGTCTCCAAAGTAGTGAGCGCGGGTAACCCGGCCGCTCCACACATTGTGCCCGGTCGTGGCGGAAGGGCCCCGGCCCTCCGAATAGAGCTCGACGTTATGGGGCCTCACCGAGGCCAGTACGCATTGCCCCTCCCGGAACTCGTTGTCGCCCGCGGTGCGCAGGAAGATTCCGGGGGCTACCTCCAGCTGGTCCCGACCCCGGAGCACGCCACGGAAGGAGTTGGTCTTTCCTACGAACTCCGCCACGAACCGGGTACGGGGCCGCTCGTAGATTTCCCGGGGGGTCCCGATCTGTTCGACTTTCCCCATGTTCATCACTACGGTACGGTCACTCGTCACCATGGCCTCCGCCTGGTCGTGGGTGACGTAGATGCTGGTGATCTTGAACTTGTCGTGTAGCCGCCGGATCTCGAAGCGCATCTCCTCCCGGAGATTGGCGTCCAGGTTGGAGAGTGGCTCATCCAGGAGGAGGATGCTGGGCTCAACCACCAGCGCCCGGGCAAGGGCGACCCGCTGCTGCTGACCCCCCGAGAGCTCGGCAGGGTACCGGTCGGCCAGTCCCTCCATGCGCACGACCTCGAGCATGGCGCGGACCTTGCGGTCGGCTTCGGCCCGGGTGACGTCGCGGAACTTCAGCCCGTAGGCGACATTCTGGTACACGGTCTTGTGGGGCCAGAGGCCGTAGCTCTGGAAGATCATGCTCATGTTGCGCTTGTCGGGCGAGACCGAGAATGAGCTGGAGCTGATGAGTTTTCCATCAACGCGTACCTCCCCCTCGTCCGGCTGGAGGAAGCCGGCCACGAGCCGCAGCGTGGTGGTCTTCCCGCACCCTGAGGGTCCAAGGATGGAGACTAGCTCCCCGTGCTCGATGTGCAGATCCAGGCGGTCCACCACCCGCACCTTGCCTCCGAACACCTTGGTGAGGCCCACCAGATCTACCGTCGCCAATCTACTTCCCTTCAGGCCCTCATGAAATCCCGGCCCATCATCCGGAACACGCACACCACGACCGCCAGGGTGACAATCATCAGAATCACCCCGAGGGCTGCGATGTCAGCGAGCCGGGCTTCGTCATACAGGTTGAGAATGACCACTGAGATGACCTTCGTATCGATGGTCCATATTAACGCCGACGTGCTGAGTTCTCGCAACGAGGGCATGAATACCAGGAGCCAGGAGGCCAGGAGGCCGACCTTGAACAGGGGCACCGTCACGTCCTTGAACACGGTGAGCCGGTTGGCGCCCAGGATGCGGCCGCTCTCCTCCAGTTCCGGGTGGATGCTCATGAGGGCGGCATTGCTGGCCTGGTAGGCAAGGGGCAGGAACTTAGTCACATAGGCCAGAAATAGGATCCACAGCGTGCCATACAGCACGAACGGCGCCTTCGTGTAAGCAGCGAAGAGGCCCACGCCCAGGACAATGCCGGGGATCCCGAGCGGGAGGGTCGCCAGGAGCCCGAGGTGCCGGTGGCCGTGGACCAGTTGGCGCTGGGAGATGTAGGCGATGACTGAGGCGAGCAGGGTTGCCCCGGTGGCCGCCATGGTAGCCAGAAGCAATGTGTTGACCATGGATGAGGCGATGGCGCGGCTTTGAAAGATGGAGCGGTAGTTTTCCAGCGTCATGTTTGACCAGGTCAGGCCGTGACCGAGATTTTTCATGAAGGAGGTGGCGATGAGGGCAAAGTAGGGCAACACGATGGCGCAGGTGACCGGTACCATGCACATGGCGAAGACGGGATACCGCCACACGCCGAGCTTCTGTGGCCGCCGATGGCCACCCTTGCCCCCAACGGTGGCGTAGCCGCGCCGGCCCAGGGCCGCCCGCTGCATCCAGACCAGCAAGGCGGCTGCCACGAGTATGGGGAACGAGTACGCAGCAGCAAGGCCCACGGCGTCGATTCCCTCGTCCATGATGGCACGGATTTGGGTGGTCATCAGGTGCTGGCGGGCTGGGATGGCCAGGACCGCTGGGATGCCGAGGAGGGTCATAGCCTCCAGGACAGCGAGGAGCAGGCCCGCCATCAGCGCCGGCAGCACCAGCGGGAGAGTGATGTTCACCATGGTGGAGAGGCTGTTGCCGCCGGCGATGCTGGCCGCGTCTTCGACATCGGAAGGGATGTTGTTGAGGGCTGCCAGCACCACGATGAAGACCTGGGGGAAGGTGAAAAGGGCCATCGTAAACACCACCCCCGGCATCGTGAAGATGTTGAAGAGGTATTCGTGCCCGGCGGCCCCCGTGATTCCCCGGTAGATGATGTTGAGCCAGCCTTCACGGGGACCGGCCAGGAATATCCACGCGATGGCACCAAGAAAGGGTGGTGTCACAAAGGAGAGCAGCACCGAGGTCCGGATGAAGCCGGGCAGGGGCATATCGGTCCGGCCAACGCACCAGGCCACCGCAGCCCCCACCATTAGGCTGAGGGGGCCGACCGCAGCCGAAACGATGAAGGTCCAAAGGACCGGGCCGCGATAGAGGGGCTCGGTGAAGGCCTTGATGTAGTTGCGCAGCGTCCACTCCACCCCTTGACCCCGGGTTAGTTGAAAGCTCTCCAAGACGAGATGGTACAGAGGGTTCAGGATGAGCACGAACAGCACGAAGGCGACGAATACCCACACCGCTGTGGTCGCCTCGAACCGGCGCAGGACAGCGACTACGCGAGGCACATCCCTCCCCTCAACGGGCTGAACATTTCCACCCGTGTACGCCTCTCGCGTCGATACGGGTTGCTCCATTTTTCACGTCCGAAGCCCCCACATTGGGAGACGGTATGGCAGGCGGCCGGGCAGGCGAAGTCCCACCTCTGTTCCTGCCGTGGTCCGATGCCGCTCTCACCAGAGGCCGGCCCCGCCAGCGACTCGGAGAATCTACACGCCGAAGAATTTTCGGAATCCCTCTTTCATGGACGGTGTCTCCTTCTCCGCGTCTTCCGGCGATACGAAGATGGGCTTCAGATCTTCGAAGGGTGGCAGACCCGGAGGATACTTCACTTCCGGGTGGCCGACGTGATAGCCGGAATCCACGATCAACTGCTGGACCTCACGGCTGAAGAGGAAGTCCACAAACAATTTTGCGGCGTTGGGATGCGGCGCATTCTTGGGGATCGCGCTGGGGATCCCATTGACGAGCACCCCCTCCTTGGGAACGAACATTTTGAGCGGCTCTCCTCGCTGGGCGTGATCGAAGACGGACGCAAGGGGGGCGTAAACGACCATGTGCGATTCACCCCGCTCGACGAAGGTAAGTGTGCCTGACGCCGAGGGGACGATTCTGGGATTCTGCTTCGCCAATTTCTCGAAGTAATCCCAGCCGAACTTCTTCACCATGACAATCATCACTTCAGCGGCGACCCCGCTGAAGCTCGGGTTCGGGAGCACGAGCCTGTCCTTCCATTCGGGTCTCAGGAAATCGGTCCAGCTCGTCGGTAGCTCCGATGGCTTTACCAGTTTGGTGTTATAGGCCGGCACCTGAGCGGTGGCTAACGGAATCATCCACGAGCCATCCTCCGTTGTGAAGAAGGGATTGAACCTTTCAGTCCCTCTTGGCCGGTAGGGGAGGAGATAGCCACCTTGCTTGAGCTGGAGGAAGTAGCCCAAGTTAGAGAAGGTGAAGACGTCGGCTACGTTGATGTTACTCTTCGCTTCCTGTAGATACCGCCGGTAGAGGGGACCGGCCCCGTCGCGGTGGAAGACACATTGGACGCCAAACCCCTTCTTGTTGAAGAGGTCGCACACCTGCTGGTTGAAATCGGTCGTTAGTGCAACATACCAGACGACTTTCCCTTCCCGCTTCGCCGCCTGGAGGTCTGCCTCCGCAGAGGCAAATGTGCCCAGAGAGAAAAGTATTGCCATTCCAAGAACAAAGCTGGCTAGAGTGCGCTTCGATGACATCGTGGGCCCTCCTCTGACTCCCTGAGTCAGAAATTCACTGACAAAATTGGCCGACGGCGCGAAAACTCGTCGGCCGCCCTGGTTCGCACGAACGGCTTGGGTTGCGCATTGTGGGTATCTCTATCCATAATTCCTTTCCGGGTCCCCCACCTTAAGAGTCAAGTAGCCAGAGCCCGGGGCAACACCCGCACCCAAAGTAGCGTTCCCGCCTCCACTTCCAGGATCCGCAGGCTGAATTCCTCAAGGCCGAGGTTTCCTTCCGGGATACTGGGGTCGAGGTAGACCCGGCCCCGAATCGGTGCCCCCTCGTGCGTCCCCACCTCCGCCAGGTCGCCCAGTCCTAGTCCAAGGACCTCTGCCGTTCGCGGGTGGAACCCCAGGAGCTGAACGGGATCGGCCGACGGCGGGAGGGGCGACCAGGGACGCGCGCGCAGCGACCGACGCTGGCGCCGCATCTCCGCCCGCAAGGCCGTGGTGGGTCGGGCCGCCACCGCCCCGGCCTCGATGACAATCCCGTAGCGCTCGCGGGCCTGGGTCTCGCTGATGTAGCCTTCGGCCACGTCGGCCAGGATCAAATCGGGATCACGCTCTAGTGGATCCCCGTAGCCTCCGCCCCCAGCTGTCAGGATCACGACGTGGTCGCCCTCTTGTAGGGGGAAGCCGGAGACCTTGCCGGGCAAAGGTGACGGCTCGACTACCTGGCCGCGGCGTACCACGTAGAAGCGGTTTGGGGCGCCCGCCTCCCCGCCCAGGACACCATACGGAGGGAGAAGATTCCGTTCGGAGAGGACTGAGAGCAACCCCCGCTCGCTCTCCAGCCGGATCTCGCGCCGCATCCCGAGACCACCGCGCTTCCGACCCGCGCCGGAGGAGTCGGGCCGCAGTTCGCACCGCTCCACCAGCAGGGGATGCTCGTGCTCTACGAACTCCGCCGAATGAATGGAGTTGAAGTCCCCGCTGCCCCACTCCCGGACCGCATTGGACCCGTCCGCCTCGAGGAATCCTCCCGTTCCGCCAGCCGGGTATTCGTAGAAGATTGACCGGACCCCATGGTTCCCCAGGCTGGCGATGTACAAGTGATTGGCGCACCCTTTGTTGTCACCGGCGACAAACGCCGGGGCGGCCTTGGCCAGGGCACCCACGAGCGTCCAGGAGACCCGGCGCTGGATTTCCACGAACCCACCCATGGGCGAGGGATACGTGGCGTTCACCACCGTCCCTTCCGGCGCAATAATCCGAATCGGTCGAAATGCCCCATCGTTAATGTGACCCACCGGGTCAAGCAGGGCCTTCAGCGTGACGAACACAGCCGCCGATGCCACGGCCAGGCTGGCATTGACTGGGCCTGCACGCTGAAGCGACGAGCCAGTCAGATCCACCTCCACATCCGACCCCCGGACCGTTACATTGACCCGGATCCTCAGATGCCCTGGCATATTTCCATCAGAGTCCAGGTAGTCCTCAAAGCAGTACTCCCCGTCGGGAAGCTTCTGAATCATGGCCCGCATCCGGGCCTCGGTGCGGGCCAGAATCTGCTCGATCCCGTTTTGAACCGCAGCCACGCCAAACCGGCTGACGATGGCTCTCAGGCGTTCCTCGGCTGTCCTGCACGCTGCCAGCGCAGCGTGGAAGTCGCCACTTCGGTCCCGGGGTTGCCGGAGGTTGGCGAAGAGGAGATCCAGGGCCCCTTGATTGGGTCGACCTCCTTCGTAGGCCTTGATGGGCGGGATGCGGATTCCTTCCTGGAAGATCTCCGTGGTCCGCCCGGAGATGCTCCCTGGGGTCATTCCGCCGATGTCACCCCAATGGGCTCGGACGCAGAAGAAGAGCAGCAGCTCCCCATTCACGAAGAATGGGCAGATCACCGCCACATCATTCAAATGCGTCCCGGACATGTACGGGTCGTTTGTGATCACCACGTCCCCTGGGGCGAAGCTGCCGCGGAAATGCCGGATCGCGCTCTGCACTTGCATGGGTAAGGGAAGGACGTGCACCGGGGCGTCGTCCTGGGACTGCGCCACGAACCGCCCCCGTCCGTCTAGCACTACGCAGGAGAAGTCGGCTCCCTCGTAGAGGATCGAGGAAAAGGCGGTCCGCATCACCGTGACACGCATCTCCGCCACAGTCGAGACAAGGGCCTCGTGGAACACCTCTAGCGTGACCGGGTCCATCTCATTGCGGCTCATCGGGGTCGCTCGCCTCCCGTGTGCACCGCAGAAAGAACGCTCCCGTTGACGTGAGGTGGATAGTCCACCCAGGCGGGATCACCGTGGTGGCGCCGAACTCTTCCACGATGGCCGGCCCCCCTACGTCACGTCGGGGGGGAAGGAGTTCACGGGGCAGGACCGGCGTAACATGCCACCGCCCCCCAAAATACACCTGTCGCTCCTGCGGGGGCCCAACCGGAGGGCGAGCATTGTCGAGGTCAGGGAGGCAGGGTTTCCGGGTGAATCCCGTGCAGGTCACGCGGAGGTTGACTAGCTCCACTTGCTCCTCCAGGTCATGTCCATAGCGGCGAGCATACCGTTCGCGGAAAGCCTTGGCGATTTCCCCGGCGCCTACCCCGTCGTGGACTGGCACCATCAGCTCGTGTGCCTGGCCGGCGAACCGCAGATCGGCGAACCGCTCGACGGTTATCCGCTCCGGAGGCACTCCTTCCTCCTGCAAGGCCATCACCCCTTCCGTTGCCATCTCCGCAAACAGCTTTTCCATGCGAAGTGGGTCGGCCTCGGTGAGGTGGCAGATATAGCTCTGCACGTAGTCATGGCGCAGGTCTGCGGTTAGGAGCCCAAGGGCTGAGATGTTCCCGGGCCACAGGGGGACCAGGATCTCCCGAATCCCGAGCTCCTCGGCCACTTGGACGGCATGCATCGGCCCGGCCCCGCCCATTGCCACTAAGGTGAAGCCCCGAGGGTCGTACCCGCGTTCAATGGAGATCTTCCGAACGGCCCCAGCCATCTTGGTCACCGCCAGCTGGATGATCCCTTCTGCTAACCATTCCAGGTCCCGCCGCCCCAGGGAGGCTCCAAGCCTGGCGAGGGCCTCATGAGCCAGGGACGGACGGACCGGTAACTGTCCCCCCAGAAGAGACGAGGTTGAGAGCCGGCCCAGAACTAGGTTGGCATCCGTGATCGTGGGCGCGGTCCCTCCCTTGCCGTAACAGGCTGGCCCGGGGAGGGCACCAGCGCTTTGGGGACCGACGCGGAGAGCACCGTCCACGTCGATCCATGCGATGCTCCCACCGCCTGCACCAACTGTGTGGATCTCAAGCTGTGGTGTCTTCACCGGCATCCCGGCGATTATTCCCTCGGTGGAAACCAAGGGTTGAAGCCCCTCTAGGAGGCAGACGTCGGTACTCGTCCCCCCCATATCATACGTGATGAGGTTCACCATGCCTGCGGCGCGCCCGGCGAAGATGGCCCCACTCACTCCCGCTGCCGGCCCGGACAGAATCGTCCTGATCGGGAAGCGAAGGGTGGTAGCGCTGTTCATAATCCCGCCATTGGAGGCCATGGAGTAGAGGTCGGCCCGGTACCCTTGGGCGCCGAGATCCCGGGTCAGCGCGACGATGTACCGGCGCAGCACCGGGGCGATATAGGCGTTCATGGCGGTGGTACTGAAGCGCTCGAACTCCCGGTATTCGGAGAGGCTCTCTGCCGAGGTGTAAATGGCCACATTTTCGAGGCGCTTGGCCAGGATCGCCTTGGCTCGCTGCTCATGAAGCGGGTTGGCATACGAATGGAGAAAGCAGACTGCGACAGACTCCACTCTCTCACCGCAGAGCACCTGAGCGATCCGCTCCACCTCGGCCTCGTCCAGTGACTCCAAGATTTCGCCAGTGAACAGTAGCCTCTCGGTGACTTCAAACCGCAGACGGCGAGGAACAAGCGGGCGGCGCCGGACAAACTTGGTGTTAAACTGACCCGGAGCCATCCGGCGGCACAGGCCGATCTCCAGGGCGTCACGGAAGCCCCGGGTGGTCAGGAGCGCCACCTTCGCCCCCTTGCCCTCAAGGACGGTGTTCGTTGCCACCGTCGAGCCGTGGACGACGCGACGGATGCTTGTGCAGTCTCCGCACAGTCCGAGGATCCCGGCCAACACCCCCTCCGCCTGGTTGCCGGGGGTAGAGGGCACCTTGAACACGCGCACCTCGCCTGAATCCTCTTCCACGGACACTACGTCCGTGAAGGTCCCGCCAACATCGACACCGACAAGTCTCATTCCAGACCCCTATTGGCCGGGCCTCACGGCAGCGCCGCACGCTCAACTGGTGTCATGTGGCTCAATGCCTGCTCCACCACGTCCATCCCTACGCTCCGGTTCCAGGCCTCGATAAGTCGCGCGGTTACCGGTCCCGGGATGTTGCTGGATAGCACCTTTCCATTGAATCGGCTAACTGGCAGGATGCAGAAGCTGGTCGTGGTCAGGAACGCCTCATCAGCAACGTATACGTCGTATGGCGTGAAGTTGCCTTCCGTGATCTCGACATTCACGCTGGGCGCTATCTCGAAGATAGTGTCTCGTGTAATTCCGAGAAGGATGTTCTTGGGACGTGGTGTGAACACGCGACCATCCCGAACGAAGAAAAAGTTGGCAGTGCTGCTTTCGGCAATATTGCCCTCCAAGTCCAAGAGCAACGGGAAGGCTTCTGGGTCGACCATCTTTGCCTCAAACTCGGCCTGGATGTGGTTCATCTTGTTGGTGATCTTGGCCTTAGGGTCGAGGCACTCAGGTGGGGTTCGGCGCGTGGAGGTCAGCACGACATGGGCGCCGATCCGGTAAAACTTCGCGCGTATGAAGTATGGGGGTCGGTTATAAACCACGACCGTGGGCTTGCCAGCTTCCAGCGGATTCCGACTAGGCACATCCAGCCCTCGGGTAACGATAATCCAGATCATGTAGTCATCGGTGGGGCCGAGGAGGTGTTTGTTCCGATTGAAGACCTCTAACGCGATCTTCTCCAGGTCAGCCGCTGAGAGGTCCAGCCGGATGTGGGTATACTTCAGCGATCGCATCAACCGCTCGCAGTGCTCCCGTAGCTTGAAGGGGCGGTGGTTGAAGGAGCGGGCTACGTCGTACACCCCATCACCGCAGACGAAACCCCGGTCGAATATGGATACCATCGCCTGGCTCTCGAGCACGAACTCCCCATTTACGTAGGCAATGCGTTCACTCATGAATTCCTCCAACCCCCTGCCGGCCGGTGAACTCACCCTCGTTCCTCTCGTCTGAAAGCGGGCCGCGCGGACTCGGGCTCTTTGTACTGGATCTCCGTTGTGTATTGGTACTGGTCCTCGCGGAAATAATTGTCCGCCAGCCGGATCGGCTCCCCGCTGGCTAGATAACTCTCGGACTGGATGTGCAGGACCGGGTCCATCAACGACACCCCTAGAAGAGGCGCGATCGTCTCGTCGGCCCGCTGCACGCGGATAGTGCGGACGCTCCGCGCTATGGCGAGGCCGCGCTTCTGCCAGAGGATCTCCTGTAGGGTGGTCCGTCGCAGGTCAGCCCTCCTGACCACCGCTGCGATGTCTGGGGGGAGGTACGTGACCACTGCCGATAGGGGCGCGCCGGCCACCCGGTGAACCCGGATCACGCGAAGAGCCGGCGATTCGAAAGGTAGCCGGAGAAAGTTGGCCACCCGGGCGGGAGCAGGGATGGTCTCGATAGAAACCACCCGGACCTTGGTCCCCAAGCCATGATGGAGTGGGTCCCCCAAGGTGCGGACGACGTGTCCCGGCGCTGTCTTGGCCGAGACGAAGGTTCCTGCCCCCCGCCGGCCGTTCAGGAGCCCATGGTTCTTGAGCAGCCCGAGTGCCTGGCGGATCGTGGTCCGACTGACGCCGAACTCCCGACACAGCATTTCCTCACTGGGAAGCCGGTCGCTGTTGGATATGATCCCGGCCTCGATCCGCATCTGAATGAGGCGAGAGACCTGATAATAACGCGAAACCGAAGGGTTGTAGGGAAGGTTCATCGGTCTCACCAATGAGGCGGAGTCTCGTCGGAATATGTTGTATCAAAGTGATAACTACCACCGCCCTCGCCAACGTGTCAAGTCTTTTTTGGACCTCTTTTATCCGAATCAACTGGTAAACTTCAGGTGCTTGACGTCCCGGTACGCCTCAAATCGACGGAGCGCCCGGAGGGGGGTCCGGCCCTCCAACTCCGCGCCAGTGGAGGCGAGTGTGGTTGTAGTGCCAGAGGCACCGGGCGAAAGACTGGGCCAGATCGCGGCTAGTCGTGTACAGCCGCCGCCCGTAGAGCTCCTGCTCGTCGGTCATGTGCGAGCGCTCGACCTTGCCGTTCAGCCGTGGCGTGCGGGGCGGGATCAAGCGGTGGAGCGCGCCCGAACTGGCCGCACATCGCGGTGAACGGGTGCGCCTTCGCCGGCCGGTACAGAGCTCGCCGATCCGGCCTTGGTTCGGTGGGGAGGCGAAGGACCGTGGATATCCCCCCGACTTGATGGAGGAGCTCCCGGCGTACGTGGAGACGCTTTCCGACCGGTCGGGGGAGCGGCTCCTGTTTTCCTTCCAGGCCGGGAGGCCGATTGACCCGAAGAACGCCGACCAGCAAGGGCTCAAGAAGGCCCTCCGGCGCTTCTTGCGGACCACTGGGCGGGGGACGACGGAATGTGGAGATACGCGGGACGATGAGTATCCTGGAATCGCTGAGATTACTCTGGAGTGCGGCTTCAGGGATGGCGGCCTGAAGGGAGCGGGATCTCGACCGAAGAAAGGGTCTCCTCTGTAACGTTCAGGAAATTTCTTGACAGATAAGGGAAGATGTTTAATGTATAGTTAACAGATCAAGCAGGCAGAAATCATAATTCAAGAGGAAGAGTGATGCTCAAGAGAGATCATCGGGTCGTGCCGCTTTACTACCAGGTCGAGCACGTCATCCGCCAGCGGATCATTACCGGAGAGTACCCCCCTGGCAGTCAGATCCCCTCGGAAAACGAGTTGAGCCACGAGATGGGTGTCAGCCGCGTTACGGTCCGGGAGGCCCTACGCGAACTGGTTCGCGAGAACATGCTCGTGAAGGTGCAGGGAAAAGGCACCTTCGTCGCCCAGCACCCGACCACCAGGTTGCCGGCGATGAAGTTCACGGGCTTCCTGGAGGAGCTGTACGACCAGGTCCAGAAAGTTTCTGTGAAAGACGTGGAGATCAGCCGGGTTCCAGTGACCGATGAGCTGCGTAAGCTGCTGAAGCTGGACCCGGCGGAGTCGGAGCTGTTCCGCATCAAGCGCCTCCGGCACGTGAATGATGCACCCTATGCCTTCACGATCAACTTCCTTCCGGTGGAGATCGGGCAGCAGATCCGGGAGAAGGAGCTCCTGCGCGTTCCCCTCCTCTGGATCCTGCAGGAGGAGCTGAAGATTCCCATCACCCGGGCCCACGAGACCGTGGAGGCGGCGGCGGCCGACCCCGAGGTCGCCGAGAGGCTGGACATCCCCTTGCTCTCCCCTGTCATGCATGTCAAGCGTGTCATGTACACCGAGCCAGACCGGCCGCTGGAACTGGTGGAGAGTTATTACCGGGCCGACAGGTACCAGTACTCGGTCAATTTGATCCGGGTGAAGCGCGACGGGAAGTGGGCCTGGGATCACAAATCGTAGTCCCACCATCCGGACCAGCACGGAAATCGAATCACCGAGCCAGAAGCTCGGGCATACAATTTTCCCGCGCCGCCTCTTTTCTATTACAGGACGAGCGCGATAACCGCGCCCCACTCTCGCCGGAGCAATCGAGACTCACCCGCTTCCACTCCGCCCATTCGAGAAACTGCCCGCGCTTTTTGAATCCCGACCGCGAGCCAAGCTGCGCTGCGCTGAACCTCCCTAGAAGAAATACGCCACCGTAATTGCGGACCGAAGCACTAAGTTGCCGACCGGACCTCAGCCTGTGCCAGCTCTCGGAATTCCGGGAGCGTCATGACCTGCGCCGCGGTGATTGCGCGGGGATCCCATTGAACTTGCTCGATGACCGCGACCACGACATGGGCTGTTTCGTTTCGGAATCGGGCCGTCATGGGTCCGGGCACGAATCTCTGGCGCATCTGGTACCATCCGTCATCCCGATACGTGAAGGCCACCTCCGACTGGCCTGCGGGATCCGGATCGAGGGGGCAGCTTGCATTGACCCGCAGCGCTCGCACGCGGAACGGTTCATTCGGTAATGTCACGAGCACCGCGCGTTCGGTCCCCGGGAGGAGGTACTGTTGAGCCCAGATGTGGGGGAAGTTGGCAGGCCCGCCGATGCAATAGGTCTCATCCCTGGCCGGGCGGAGCGAGGGATGCACCGAGTAGCGCAGCTCCACGTTCTGCTTGAGGTCCGCATCGTACTCCACTGCACAGAGGTCGCAATGGATGCGTGGGTGGAGAGTCCCCACTGTTCCCATCTCCGCGTGGGGGATCCTGCAGTTGGGGCACAGGATCTCCCAGGTGTGGTACAGGGCCCCCAGCCGTTCCGCCTGGACGAAGAGGCGCAGGACCTCTGTCCGGTCCGCCCCCCACCCATCGGCCAGGGCAAAGGGTTGCATCCGCAGGACATCCCGGTCCGGGGCCGCCACAACGTGTCGCGCGAACCGCGCCACCAGGTGCTCGGACAGATGGCTTCCCCGGAGTGCGGCCAGGAGTTGGTCGATACGGTCTCGATCCACCGGGCTCATCCGACTCGGCGGCGAGGGAAGGTCCACCCTGGAGTTCCGGGTCGCAATGGATCGCTCGCAGAAGGCCAGGGTATCCCGGATTCCCCTTCGGCCCATCAGCCTGGCCATCCCCCACCCGAACAGCGTGCGCGGTGTCACCTCTGCGAATACCCGGACCGAGGTCCCATCCGTGTGGGGGCGAAGTTCCATCCCCCCGTAGAACACATCCAGGAGCCCGGTCTCGAAGACGCGCAGGACGGCGTAGCGCTCGCCCCGCACCCACTCGAACGGATACTCGCGCCAGTTGGCCGCCATGAGACCCCAGAATCGGGCGGACGCCTCGCGGTAGAAGGCGTCGGCGCTCACCACCACGGGCCCGTAGGCGACGTGGGGCATGCCGATCTCGCGGTTGATCTGGTCGGTGTTGGCCAACAGATCCCACAGCACTGTCGGTGAGACGGGAAAGTTTTGCTCCGCTTGCAGAACGATCGGCTGGTAGCCCACGAGTTCCCTCGCCTCTTGATTTACCGGTGCGTGGATGGACCCGCGGAGCCCGAGGCCGCAACTCCCCTACTCGCGGACGTGCATGTGGGGGATTTCTGCCAGGGGGATCGGGCGCATCCTGACGCGACCACGTTTTACAATGGCTTCGCGGGCGCCGGCAACCTTTGGCAGGAAGGCGTCACAGTTCAGGCCCAGGAACTCACCGGTGACGCCTGCGGTCTTCTCCAACCCCTTGGCAAGTTGGTTGATCGCCCCTTCATAGTTCCCCGCGTGAGCGTGGTGAAAGCCGACACTGATCTGAATGATCCCCTGCAGGAACCGCTTCATGGGTCCCCTTGGCTGGCTCGCCCAGCAGTGTTCCAGATGCTCGTGCGCTTCGAAGAAAAGGCCCGCGTTGAAGCACAGGGCCGCCTCCGCCATGGCCTTTCGCAAAGAATCCCGCGGACGGCTGATTGCCCCACTCCGCCCGATACGGGCTGCTATCCGAGCATAGATCCATGCTCGCTCGCATAGTGCCGGGTAGGCCGCGCAAGCATCCGGCTCCAACTCGACCAACCAGGGGATATCCTCTAACCCTCTGGGGACCCCTGACGCATGGAATTCCCCGGTATCGGCGCGCCGAAGTTGAAGCAGTTTCCCTCGGCCGATCAAATGGTCAAGTGCCGTTTCGACGCTTCCATCCACTCCGGGAAACGCAGCACGCCGGTGCGCCAAGAGGTCGGCCAGGGGTATCTGCGGCCGATCCGTTCGGATGGTTACCTCACAAAAGAGTGCCAGCCAGGCGATCGCGGCGCGCTTCTCTGGATCGTCAAAGGCCTGGAGCAGAAGATCAGCGAGACGGTTACGAACGGCCCGCTTCATGCCTTCAGATTTCAGAAATAGCTTCAGGAAGCATTTGTAACATATCGAAATATTAGTAGCGGATTGATGTTGCTCTGGTTGGATATTTCTACCAACTGGCTTGGAGAACGTCAAGGAAATTGAATCGCGAGGCGACGAGATCGCATGAAAGGCGAATCAACAATACTACGCCGCACACACCTGCATCGTCGGAGACGATCCGACTTGAACAGGGAGCCTGGATTTGGGGGGAGAGCCTGGGATTAGACGAGGCGGGCGGTTACGACTGATCCTTCTCGTGGAAGGCGCCGCACTTCTCGCAGACCCTCATCATCCGCGCGCGCGTCAGGACGACCTGGGCCCAGATCAGCTCGCCACCGCACTGGCACGTCCCGATGGACTTTCGCGCAGCGCCCTGGCGAGCCACCTTTTGTACCTTGCTCTCAGCCATATCTAGCTACTCCTTCCTGCTGCCGCTGGCAGCACAACGGGGCGTCTCCCTGCCCCTGACTTTTAGATCCCCGATCCTTCCAATGGGTTCGCGGGAACCGAGCAAAAAGCCTCGTCAATATAAGGGGCCATCCCAAAGCCCGCAAGAAAAAAATGCAGTTTCCAAGAATTTTCCCTTGGGGCGGACAAACGTTGTTCCATTGGAAGCTCCGCCTCTCCCCGTATGCTGTTTCATGTGCATGGCATCCCACCTCACCCGCCTCCTCGATTTCAATAGACAGCCGATCCGCCAGGGTGGTACCTTTTCTCGCGACTGAGAGGGAGGCTGAATATGTCTCGAGGTGTGTTACGCTCCGTACGACTCGAGGTTGCGGACCCACTGACCGCAATCGAAGCTTGCTTCGAAAAGGGTTGGACCGATGGGTTGCCCGTGATTCCGCCGACAGAGGAGCGGATCTGGGCAATGCTCGACGCCATGGGAAAACAACCCGAGGACATCCTCGGTGAGATACCCGAGCGTGCGCGAGCGATCACCGCAGAAAAGCTGGCCATCAATGCCGTCATGGCGGGTTGCTTGCCCGAGTACGCGCCGGTCCTCCTGGCGATCGTGGAAGCCCTGTGCGACCCCGCCTTCTCCGCCCACGGACCGACGGCCAGCACCTCCGGCATGGGCATCCTGACCATCGTAAACGGCCCCATCGCCGCTCAGGTCGGCATGAATGCCGGCGAGAATCTCTTTGGCCCGGGCTGGAGGGCCAATGCCACCATCGGACGGGCCTTGCGCCTGCTCCTGCGAAATGTGTGCGGTTCCATCCCAGGCGTCATGGACCGGAGCTGCTTCGGCCATCCGGGCAAGTTCACCTACTGCATCGCCGAGGACGAAGTCCATAGCCCCTGGATCCCCCTTCACGTTGAGCGAGGGATCCCGCCCGAAGAAAGCGCCGTGACCCTGTTCGCGGGAGAATCCCCCCACCAGATCGCCAACCCATTGGCCTCGGACCCTGAGGCGATCCTCTCCACCATCGCCGACGTCATGGTGGCCGGCGGCCGCCTCAGCCTATCGGGACAGCAGTTCGTGGTGATCGTCGCCGGTGAGCACCGGCGGATCCTGAGCCAGGCCGGTTGGACAAAGAAGGACGTACGGGCCTGGCTGCACGGGCATGCCGTGCGGTCGGAGGAGGAGCTGGCACGGGCCGGTCGCCTCCCCCCGCCCGAAACGCCACTACAGGCGGCGCGCCAATACCGGGCCGTAGCAGATCCGGAGGATATTCTGGTGATCGCCGCCGGCGGGGACGCTGGCGGGTACTCCGTGGTGATCCCGGGATGGGCAGGACGGTTACACTCGGAGGCGGTCACAAAACCGGTCCCACCCTGCCCCACGTGCAGGGTGGACGCCTAAACCTCAGGACCCATTGGTCATTGGACATTGGTCATTCACAAGGGGGGTACGATGAGTCTCACGATCTTTGACCCTACCGACGGACCGGCCGTGAAGGCGTTCACGCCGGCCCCTCGCCTGGCCAGCCTGGCGGGGAAGGTCATCGGCATCCTCGACAACAGCAAGCCGAAATCCGATCTCCTGCTCCGGGAGGTCCAGGAGCTGCTCCGGACCGAGGCAGGCGCGGCGGAGTTTGTCGTGTTCCGCAAGCCCTCCGCCTCCCGGCCCGCACCGGAGGAACAACTGGACGAGCTGACCCGGCGAGTGGATGCCGTGGTCGCCGGCATCGGCGACTGAAGCTCCTGCTCATCGAGCAGTGTGCTCGACGGCATCCTCCTGGAGCAGCGGGGCATCCCGGCCGCGGTGATCTGCACCGATCTCTTCGTCCCCAACGGCCGGGCCACGGCGAAGGCGCATGGCGCCCCCGACTACCCCTTCGCACTGGTCCCCCATCCCATGGCAAGTGCCAACCCCGCTGAATTGGCCCATCAGGCAAAGGCGGTCCTGCCTGCGGTGCTGCGCCTCCTGGTCGGCGGGTGAATCTGGACCTCCGCTTGGGACTCGTTGGAAAATCGGCAGGCTCTGGGCCCCATTTTTCTTCTCAAGGCCCTCGTCGCCAAGCGGCAGGGAGAGCGATACCACAAGCCTTCCCGGTCCCTGTCGTCAATCCTCCCCGGATCGCCATGGCGACCGCATCGGGTTTCACCATCGCCCCCGAGATCACCCGGGGGCGACCCACCTCCGCTACCAGGATGTCGGCCCAGCGCTGTCTTCGCCCCTACGAGATGCCCGGGAAGGCCACGGGCATCACACCGACGTGCTCCTCGCTCCCGGCTCACGGGGCAGAGAGCTTATCGCCTTCTAGCTGAGGGGCAACCCCACTCGCCGTGCTGGGCATTCTGGAGGCTCGGATTGAACAGGCCGCTATCCCAGCTCAAGGCCGCGACCTGCCGATTCTCTCTCGCATACGCGAGCCACTGGCGTGCCTCAGCGGACATAGACCACCTCGCCCTGCTCGATTTCGTGCAGGAAGGCGCCCGTGGCGTCCTTGGCACGCAGCGGAATCACATCCACCGGGATCCGGTTGGCTACGGGGCGGAGCAGCCGGCGGTACTTGAGCGCCAAGGAGAGGTATCCCTCCTCGCTCTCTTGAAATACGGCCACATCCACGTCTTGCGGGGACGCGCTCGCCACGAACGACCCGAAGAGCACGATCCGCCGCACCTCCGGCTCGTCGCGGAGGCAGGCCACGACCTGCTGCTTCAGCGCGTCACGCTCCTCGGCGGTGAGTGTCACGGCAGTCCCTCGCTTCGGTCCGACGCCATCCCTTCCCGAGCCTTCCGGCGAACCCGTCTCCGAATTGCCGGGGTATCGTCCCGCGCCCGGCCCAGGTTGTCAATTATTTCCTGCCTCCCCCCTCCATAGCGCCACGTTCTCGGGGCCATGGGATCGCTGCACCTGACTAGGTCCCATTCAGGAACATGCGCGCCGAATCCACCCACAGCCGTCAAGCCTCAAGACCGCTGGTCGCGGCGGCAACGGCCATCGAATCCCGGTGGGTGACCACCGCCTGGAGGAGGGAGTCGCGGTAAATCCGGTAGGGATCGCCGAGATGGACGAGGCCGACGGGCGCGGCCCGCATGGCGGTGCCGTTCCCGGCCGAGGAGACACCGGCCTCGTACCACGGCTTCCCGAGGTCCTCGTAGTTGTGGAGAAACTCCCGGATGGCTTGCCCGATTCCCCGGATATGCCCCCGCGTGAACCGCTTGGCCAGATCATCGGGATCCAAGACAAGTATCCAGCGTCCCGCATTACGGCGCCGGAACTATCTCATGGCCTCTCGCTTCCCACCTCCGCAGCGAAGTCGGCCGGCGACATCACTCGGATCCCCTGCCATTCTTTCAACTCCAGGAGGTGATGGTCGCCCGAGACAATCACGTTGGCCGAGGCGGCACCCGCCGCCTCGAGCACTCTGTTGTCGGCGGGATCGTCGACAATCACGGTGACTGATCTGTTGGGATGGACGACTTCGAAGGTGTCTCGAAACAGGGCGAGGATGCTGGCGACTTGGCCAGGTCGGAGGCCGAACTTCGGCCGACTCAGGACATCCTCGACCTGCCGCAGCAGTGCCGGCGATGTGAAGTTCGTGAGCCTTCCTTGGGCGGCCAGGACAAGAATCCGCCGGGGATGGCCCCGAAAGAGAACGCCGGACACCAGCACATTGGTGTCGCACACGATCTTCATTCAGGGTTTCCGTCCACGCGCAGCGCGAATCTCCTTCGGTACTATCGCTTCGGTGAGCCCCAGACGCACGGCTTGCCGATCGCCCAAGGCAAATACGTCGGCCCACTGTCGTTGGCGGCGGACGTACAGCCGTGCGGCCTCCCGCAGGAGCTCGGAACGCGAGCGCGACTCCCGCTTCGCCTCCGCATCAATGTCGGCGAGCAGCGAATCCTGAAAGGAGATATTCACCGTGACATTGCCCATAGCGCCACCTCACTTTCTGATGGCACCATACAATTCTTGTATGTGTCATGTCAAGCGGATGTATTGATCCTACACGAGGATTGGTGCCGAGGGGAGGGAGTCGAACCCTCATGAATTCGCTCGGGTGGGCCATTCGAGCCACGACTATACGGGTCGGCCCGAGGTCGGCGTAGATCGTTGTGGTCTTGACAGTGGCGTGACCGAGTTGCTCCTGGACCACTTCCAGGGCGGCGCCCCTGGTCCGGTAGCGATGGGTGGCGTCGTGCGGATCCAGCCCCCCGACCGCCATGCGGCCTGTGCCCGCCCGCCAGACGCCAGCGCGCGTCAGTGCACTCCCCTGGCCTGTGAAGACCGGTACACCGGGACGTGGCATCCTCCGACTCCTGCGGATCGTCGAGGAGCCGGCGCCAGGGGGCAACCGGCGCGGCCGAGAACCGCCACCCAGAGGGAGGCGGCACCGGCCCGCGCGCCCATTGAGGCACGTAACCTGCCTGCGGACAAGGGATCGGGGTACAACAAGGAACCGTCTCGCCAGAACGAGACCGCCCGTACCCGGCGGCTCGCCCCCAGGAGGTGTCGGGCGCCGCAAATGCGGAAGGATATTTCGGAAGCAACGTTGTGCCGAAGTTTCCGAGGGGCGGATCGGGTTTCTGCTCATTTCGCCGTATCCCAAATACCCGAACCACGTACGAGTGACGCATTACCGCGGCGTGTGCTTGGCCAGAAACTCTTCTACGGTCTTCTTCGCCGCCGGTTGGTGCTCCGGCTCTTTCCAGTGTTCGATGAGCGTGGCGTTCGGTGCCAGCGCTGCGACCTCTCTTGACGAGGACTCTGGGTGGTACAGGTCATTGCCCAGCAACACCAGCAGCGGCGTCTGACAGCGAGAGACAAACGCGCGCGACACGTTGAAGAGAAAATCGCCGCTGAACATGGACTGCTTGAAGGATTCCCAGGTAGCCTCGCTCACTTCAGAACGCGTAGGCTTCAGCTCATTTGCCCAGCTGTCAAACAACTCGAAAAACACCTGGCGGTTGTCGTCCAGACCGATCGTCTGAAATACGACGGCCGACGCCACGCGTTGCGACGCTGCCTGGATCAGCCCCATGATGTATGGGCCACCAATGCACATTCCCGCCACATGGAAGCGATCAACTCCCAGGTGATCCAGCAAGGCGAGTTGATCTGCCGTGTAGACATGCCAGCTGTCCGTGGCGCGAACAGGGGCCACCGATCGGCCGGCATTGCGTTGATCCATGGCAATGACGCGATAATTTGGCGACAGATGTTCAATGGGATTCCATGGGGTTTTTTCCCAGAACGACACGGCAGAGCGCATCCCTCCCGGCGCGATGAGCAAAACCGGGAAGCCCGCTCCATGTTCTTCATAGGACAGCTCGATATCGTCACGCGTGAAGATCGGCATATCTGTTCCTCCCCTTCATGATGGTGTGTTCACACACGCCAGCGAGACCGTTCTCGTAGGCGATTCCCTGCAAAGAATCTCCCAAAATAGGTACCGGACACCTATCGGGGGCTAACCCGTTGACTTACCGCATGGACGATTCCAATTCTTGGCGGTCGGTGCGCCACGTGGATGAGGCCGGAGGCCATCGCCGCCGTCAGGGAATCCCTGTGGTTCGCACTCCGACCCCCATACACCTAGCCCACCGCGTTTGTGCAACGGCCCAAAAGTGAAACCGGTCTGTCGTAGAATCAATCGCTTACGAGCCAAAAGGTGTCTGGTACCTTTTTTAGGCCCGGGTCTCCACCACGGACCCCGAGGCCCGCGTGATGAAGATGGCCGATGGCGGGTTCCGCCCCGCCTACAATATCCAGGTGGCCACCGACACCGGCGCCCAGGTCATCGTGGGCGTGGGGGTCACCAATGTCGGGAGTGACCGCGGGGAGAGCACCCCCATGGTGGACGCCGTGGCGGCCCGCGCGGACACCGTCCCCCCGGCCTGGCTCATCGACGGGGGCTTCGTGACCCGCGAGGCGATCGACGAGGCCGCGGACCGGGGCGTGACCGTCTATGCCCCGGTCTCCGCCAGCCGGAGCGCCCGGGACCCCCATACGCCGCGGCCGGACGACAGCCCCGCGGTGGTCGCCTGGCGGGCGCGGATGGCGACGGAGGTCGGCAAACAGCTCTACAAGGAGCGCGCCGCCACGGCCGAGTGTGTCAACGCCCTGTGGAAGGACCAGCGGGGCCTCCACCGGGTGCGGGTGCGGGGCCTCACGAAGGTCCTCTGCATCGCGCTGTGGATGGCGGTGATCCACAACCTCCTCCGCTGGGTGACCCTGGCCAAAGCGGCCGGCCAGGCCGTGGGGAGCTGACGCGCGTCGCCCCCGCAGGCCCTGGGTCTCGGCCGAGGCCCGAGGGGCCTCTCGCCGGGACCTTCGCCGACTCCCGGGCTCATGCTCTGGGCGCGGCACCGGAGCCGCGCGATGTCTGCGGGACGCACTCAACACGATTTTTTCACAGGCTCTCAGTCGTGCCGAAGTCGGTGCTCCGGAGGCTCGGCGTCAAACCCCATTCCAAGAAGACCTTCACCCTGGCTGATGGTTCCCGCATAACTCGAGACGTGGGGGATCTTCTCTTCAGATTCGATGGCCAGCAGGGAGCCTCACCGGTGATCTTCGGGGAGAAAGGAGACAGCGCGCTCTTCGGGATCGTCTCACTCGAAGCCCTTGGCTTCATGCTCGACCCGATTCGCCGCGAACTCCGTCCCCTCCCTCTGGTCCTGGGAAATCACATAGGAAGCTATCACATAGGAAGCTGGAAAGCGACGGTGGGCGGCCGGGCGAGAAACCCGACCCGTCAGCCGGGGGAGTTACGCAGACTCAGCCCAGGGGAGGTCGTCGAAGACGGGTTCGTAGCTCAGATCCCGGAGGCCGGCACTGGCTGGGGCGGCGGAGCGGAGATGACGCTCTTGGGCGGGGCGCGTGGACCGTCCCCGGGGGACAGCAGGTCAGGTGGGACAGGATCCGGTAGATGACTCCCTCTTGGTCAATGACGGCGATGACCCGCTCGCCCGTGTAGAGGATCTTCCCCGCCGAGGGGTTGCCCACGATCCGATCCAGGACAATGGGCGGGTTGGCCAGATACCGGGCGACGTTCTCGCGGGAAACTGGTTCGGTGGGAATCTCCCGGCTCAGATGGGCGCCGAAGCCGGTATGGGGCCAGGCCAGGAGGTTCCCGTAACTCTGAATGCAGGCCACGGCCCCCAGCATGGCGCGCCGCGTGTCGGCTGCGATCTGAAGGAGGTCCTTGATGGTTTCATAGGCGGCGCAGGCGAGCTGGGCTAGCCGGCGGCGTCGCCGGAAGTAGGGCCGGAGCCGCCGCGGGAGCGAGAGGACCACTCGTGGCGACACTCCGGGCAGCGAACCCGCGAGAACCCCCAGTCCTAGACACCGCATGTGCGGAAGGCCTCAATGGCATGTCGAACGCTTCCGCGCACGGGCCCGTAGCCGGGGCGAAGCGGTCGTCATTCACCCGAAGGAATTCCTCGCAGATTCTCTCGTCTTTCGCTGCCGAATCTATGCGTCCGCCGATCCCGAGTTTCCTGAAACGCCTAAATCAGTCATCTCGCGGCTAGGCATTTCACGGCTATCCCTGGTCCGATGTCTAGCTTTTCCCCCTGCGAGTTTTTTTGTTGACAGCTGGGTGGGGTTTCTGAAATATTCTTTATGTGGAATGCATTCTCATTATATGAGAAATGAGGAATCGACGAGATGGCACAGTCGTTGGCGAAGGGCCTCAAGATTCTCTTCCTGTTCAACCGCAGTCGAGAGGTGATGACCGTCAAGAGCATCGCTGCTGGCATCAAGGTTCCATTGCCGACCGCCTACCGTTTTGTCAAGGTCCTCACCCAGTACGGGCTCCTTGACAAGGCCGAGCAGCCCGGGCATTACCAGCTGGGGCGGACGCTGCTGGAGTTTGCGGGCTGCATCCGCCAGCGATTGAACATCGCGACTGTGGCCAAGCCCCTGGTCGAGAAGCTCGCTCAGATGTCCGGTGAGACCGTTCAGCTCACCCTGCGCAACGGCGATCATGGGACCTGCATCCTGGTCGAGGAGAGCCACTCGACCCTCCGGGTGGCTCCCGAGATAGGCCGTGTCTTGCCCCTCCACGCCGGCGCCTCTGTGCAGGTGCTCCTGGCCTTCCTGCCGGACGACGAACAGCGACGCATGCTCGACGCGCCGCTGAAGCGCTTCACTCCGCACACACTCACCGATCCTGGCAAGCTGCTGCGCCGCCTTCGGACCATCACGCGGCAGGGGTATGCGGTGAGCCGGGGAGAAGCCTATCCGGGTGCGATGGGGATCGCGGCACCCATCCTCGACGCCGACGGCCGCGTGATCGCGAGCCTCGCCGTCTCCGGTCCCGCACAGCGGATGGCCCAGAAGCGAGCCGCCATTATCGAATCGACGACGGCGCTGGCGCGTGAGATGTCCCAGTTGATGGGGTGGAACGCCGATTCGCGATCCGGGCAACCGCACGAATGACGATGCGGTCGCATGGCAAAGGCACCATGAATCCGTGAGACAAGGAGGTCTGCGATGAGAAAGTGGGGAGGTCTGTTCGTGCTGGTGCTACTCGTCTCCGTCCTCTCGTTCTTCGCGCCATCGGCTGCCGTCTCGCAAGAGAAGCCGACCATCCTCCGGCTCGCACACGTCGTCCCGGCCACCTCCACCAAGAACCTGGCCAACTTGAAGTTCTCGGAGCTGGTGCAGAATCGCACCAAGAGCCAGGTGCAAGTCCACGTGTTCCCGGGCTCCCAGCTCGGGAACGAGATGGATCTGGCGCAAGGCGCGCAGATGGGGACCCTCGATCTCTTCTGGGGTGATGTGGCCGTCTACGCGTCCCTTGTCAAGGAGTTCAACGTCTTCAACGCCCCGCTCGTCTTCAAGGACGCCAACCACTGGGGCGCGGTGGTCAAGGGGCCGATCTTCGACGGGCTGGCGGAACAGCTCCTGAAGAAGGCTGGCCTGCGAGTCCTTGCGCGGCACTGGATGGGCGAGCGCTACGTGCTCACCCGGAGCAAGCCGGTCACCACGCCGGATGACCTGAAGGGGCTGAAGATCCGGGTGCCCGACATCCCGATGTACACCGCGAGCTTCAAGACCTTGGGCGCCATCCCGACCCCGATCAACTACAGCGAGGTCTACCTCTCGCTCCAGCAGGGCGTGGTAGACGGCATGGAGAATCCGGTCGGGCTGATCCGCGCCATGAAGTTCTACGAGGTGGCGAAGTACCTGACCCTCGTTCCCTGGAACAACGCCGTGAACGTGCTGGTGATCAACGAGGCCGCGTTCAAGCGGCTCAAGCCGGAGTACCAGAAGATTCTGCTGGAGGCGGGCAAGGAGAGCGAGCCGTACCTCGAGGACCTCATGACCAAGGAGCAGGATGAGTCCCTGAAGCTCTTCGAGTCGAAAGGCGTGAAACTCATTCGGCCGAAGGACATCAGCCCGTGGCTCGCCGCCGTGAAGGACTTCCCGAAACGCTACGGCGACATGTGGGGCCGGGCCGAGCTCTACACCGAGATCCAGAACTACAAGTACTGAGGGACTCCCACGGGACGCCGGGGCGGGGATCCTGCGAAGGGCCGCGCCCCGGCGCGTCCTTCCAATCTGGCAGGCAGCTCCGCGGGAGAGAGTCGCGACATGGTGAGACGGCTCAGCACGTTCGTCAGTCACACAATGGTCGTCGCCTTCATTTTGATGCTCCTGGCCTCCTCGCTCCAGATCGTCACGCGGTACGTGTTCCGAGCGCCGCTCCTGGGCTCCGAGGAGCTGGCCCGCCTCTTCGGCGTCTGGCTCTACTTCCTGGGCGCGAGCTGCGCCATCCTGACCCGCGAGCACATCACCATCGACATCGTCTATCTGGCAGTCCGGCCAGCCGCGCAACGCCTCTTCCGGCTGTTGACGGACGCATTGCTGATCGTCTTCAACGCCATACTCCTGGTCGAGGGAACCAAGTACGCGCTGTTCTCCCACAACTTCGAGAGCGCGTCCTTCCGGTTCCCGATGAGCCTGTTCGCGGCCGCCCTCCCCGTGAGCGCCACCTGTATCCTGGTCTTCCTGGCCTACTCGATGTGGCAGGAACTTCGAGGGGCGTCCGCCCCGGGGGCGAGGTGACCCAATGCTGACGCTGTGCCTCGTCCTCCTCGTGGTGATGATCGTGATCGGCGCACCCATCGCCTACGTGATCGGCCTGCCCGTCACGCTGATCATCCTGTTCACGACCCAGGTGCCCCTGAAGATCGTGCCGCAGATGATGACCGCCGCCGTCAACTCCTTCCCGCTCATGGCCATCCCGTTCTTCCTCCTGGCCGGCAACCTCATGAACATCAGCGGGGTCAGCCACCGCATCTTCGCCTTCGCGGAGACCCTGGTGGGCCACATCCCCGGCGGCCTGGGACACGTCAGCGTGGTGGCGAGCATGATCTTCGCGGGGATGACTGGCTCCGCGGTGGCGGAGGCGGGCGGGCTGGGTGTGGTCGAGCTGGAGGCGATGAAGAAGCGGGGCTACGATGTGGATTTCAGCGCCGGGATCGTGGTCTCCGCCGCGACCATCGGGCCGATCATCCCGCCAAGCGTGATCTTCGTCCTGTACGGGGTCCTGGCCGAGGTCTCGATCGGGGCGCTCTTCCTGGCCGGCTTCATCCCGGGCATCCTGATGGGGCTCGCCCTCATGGTTCGGGTCTATCTCATCTCGCGGAGGAAGCATTACCCGGTGACGCCGCGCGCGAGCGCCGCCGAGGTGTGGCGGGCCTTCAAGGGGTCCTTCTTCGCGCTGCTGATGCCGGTCATCATCATCGGCGGGATGCTGGGCGGCGTGTTCACCCCGACGGAAGCAGCGGTGGTCGCGGCGCTGTACGCGATCGCGCTCGGCATGTGTGTGTACCGGGAGCTCACGTTCGCCGACGTGTGGCGCACGCTCCGGGTCACGGGGCTGCAGACGGCCAGCGTGATGATCATCACCGCCACGGCGGTGGTGCTGGGGTGGGTCCTCACCCGATCGCAGTTCTCCCAGGCACTCACGGACTATGTGCTCAGCGTCACCCGGAGTCCCCAGCTCATCCTCCTGCTCCTGAACGTGTTTCTGCTGATCAGCGGGTGCTTCATCGAGGTGATCGCTGCCCTCATCATCTACACCCCGGTATTTGCGCCGCTCCTCAAGGCCGTCGGGATCGACCCGGTGCACTTCGGGGTGGTGATGACCCTCAACCTGATGATCGGACTCCTGACGCCGCCCTTCGGCATGGGCCTGTTCGTGGTCCAGAAGATCGCCCAGATCTCCTTTGAGGAGATGGTCCGAGCGGCGCTTCCTTTCATTATGCCGCTGATCATCGTGCTCGGCCTGATCACCTACGTGCCCGGGTTCACCCTCTGGCTTCCCCGGATGGTCCTCGGCACGGGGTAGGCGGCTGCTGCAATGCGGCGTTGGTGGCTGCAGATCGGTGACGTGCAACGTTCACGGTGGAACGTGCAGCGTGATAGCGGGGCGCTTTCCATCTGAGGAGGAGCGGAAACATGCTGACGGGCGGCAATGATGAAGAGCAGCGCAAGCAGCTTACGGAAGAATGGCCTCCTTCGCTCCTAATCCAGGGCGGACAGGTGTTTGATCCGGAAGGCGGATGTTTCGCCCGTCTGGACGTCCTGGTTTCCGGTGGGAAAGTGGCCAGGATCGCGCCGGCCATCGAGGCCCCGGCGGGCGCGCAGGCACTCGACGCGACTGGACTCTTCGTCACCCCCGGCCTGGTGGACGGTCACGTCCACGCGTTCCGCTGGGCCCACCTGATCAGCCTGGACGTGGATCCCCTCTCGAGCCGCAGCGGGGTCACGACCTTCGTGGACGGCGGCTCGTCCGGTTCGCTTCAGTTCATGGCCTTCCGGAAGTTCGTGATGGAGCGGGTCCGCTCACACCTCTACGCCCTGCTGAACGTGTCGGCGATCGGGCAGATGATGGACGGCCTCAAGGGCGTGGACGCCTGGGAGGGCGAGGACCTCCGCTTTCTCCATCTCGACTCTGCTGCGGAGATCGTGGAGGCGAATCGCGACGTGATAGTCGGCATCAAGGTCCGGATCAACACCGGGCTGCCGTCCCTCGCGCCGATGGCGGCGGCGCGCGAGCTGGCCGACATGGTGCGCCTGCCGGTGGTAGTCCACCTCTCTCCAGCGCCCCCGCCGTTCCGGGATCTGCTGCCGTATCTCCGAGCGGGAGACGTCGTGACGCACATGTACCATCCGGGCCCAGGCTGCCTGGTGGACAGCGAAGGAAAGGTGGAGCCCGAGTACGTCGAGGCGCGACAGCGGGGCATCCTCTTCGACACGGGCACGGCACGCTTCCACACCAGCTTCCCGGTGGCGCAGGCGGCCATCCAGCAGGGATTCCTGCCCGACACGATCTCGACCGATCTGACCCTGACCAACTACCGGCACTTCACCATCGACATGCCGACAACCCTCACGAAGTTCATGGCGTTCGGTCTCAGCCTGGAGCAGGTGCTGCGGCTGACGACGATCGCGCCCGCGAGGATGCTGCCCGCAGATCGAGGGCACGGCCGCCTCGCCGTGGATCTGCCCGCGGACATCGCGCTCTTCGCACTCGAGTCAGGAGAGTTCACCTACGAGGGCTACTTTGGCGACCAGCTGCATGCCACGCAGCGCCTGGTCTCCCGCGGCACGTTGCGGGAAGGACGCCTCCTCACCCCTGAAGCGCAGGAGCCTATGCCGTTCAGTTTCATGCGATAGCGCCCGATTCCGCATTCCGCAATCGCATCACCGGATGCTCCTCATCAGGGATGTTGGCACCTAAAGGACGTTGGGCTTGGCCTGGCCTGGCCATGCCCCGCCAAACCGGCGACGCGGGGGCCTTCAATCGCCGGCAGAAGATCATGCGCACCACATGGAGTCCGGTGCGCCGGCACCCCAACTGGGCGCACTGCGGTGCTCGCTGTTGTCCCGAGTCGGCCCGCTCGCGTTGGTCCCTCTGCCAACTTCGACCACCAATCAACTCCAGAAGGAACCTCCCTGCACGGATCGGCACGAGGCGGACTCCCAGGTCGCGGGTCCGACCAGACGTGCTCGTGCCGGTCTATCGTCGCGTGGGGTGCGAGTTTCCTGAACCCGCTACTCTTAGAAGCATCGCAGCTAAGTTAATTTACCCCGGTCGCTGCCCCCAGGGTGCCCCGAGCAGGCGGGCAGCGCGGTGGGGGGGTACCCGCCCAACGGGCGGGTCAGGTCCGGCACGGACCTCCGCCAGGCGGTGGGGCGACCCCGGGTACCCGCCCGCAAGGGTGGGTGCAGCCCGCCCCACCCCAGCCCGCGAGGGCTGAGGTACCGTCGCGGCCTCGCTGTCCGAGGGGGCCCTGGGGGCAGAAGACCGGGATAAATCACCAATGGGTTTAAGGAGTTAGCAAATTAACTTAGCGGCTATGGATCTGAGTCCCATAGGTTCGCGGGGCCTGTGGTGAGATGGTTCTGGGGCAGTGGAACTTCAGTCATGGGGCTTCGGGCTGAATCCCCTCCAAACGAGCGAAATGCCTCCGGTCGAACGTGAAGACCGTGGTACACTCCTGGGATCGGGCGACTGCCGCAATCCAGGCGTCGGTAAAGTCCACCCCTGAGTCGCGAAACGCGGTGACTGCCTCTGCCAATACCGGGCGCTCCGGAATCGTGAGACCCGGGGTGGCGAGCACCGCCTCCAGAAGTTCGGCAATCTCTGCTCGCGCCAGCCGAAAGGTGCTTTCAAGAACCCATGCCAATTCTGCCAGGACGATGGGAGGGACCAGCAGGTTCAGCTCGCCCTGGGCTGCCCGGGTCAGCAGGCCTCGGACCCTTGCCGCCTTCGCCGGGTCATCGCCGGTCAGGTGTCGGATCAGAACGCTCGTATCCAGGGTCGCGCGAGCGACTTCAGCCACGGCCCATCACCCGGCGAGCGACATGGGCCTTGGCAGCACGCCGCATAGCCTCAACGTCACCCCCTTTTGGCCCTCGGCCCTTAAGGACGCCTGCCAATCCGTCCAGCGTGCGTGCCGGCCGGAGCACAACCTGATCTCCGTCCACTTCGAAGACCAATACCGATCCCGTCCCAACCTTCAAGTGTTCCCGCACACTCCGGGGGATGGTCACCTGCCCCTTCGATGTGATTTTCGCTGTGGCAGTCATCGGGGTTCTCCTTACTGGAAACGAGTGTCCTTACGTGTAGAAATTGTAAGGCAGGCATCCCTCGGAGTCAATGAGAAATGGGCATTGCACGCTGGCGAAGAATTCTGCGCGATGCAGCGCATAGAAACAGCACGGCCGCGCCGAATGGGACATCAGCGCGGCCGTGTGTGTTCCGACCTTTATTTATGGGAAGTTATGTTACTTACCTGCAATACTTCTTGAACCGGTCGTTGATCCGGCCCCAGTGCAGGCCGGCCAGGCAGTTGTCAATGTACTTGGCGCGGGCCGGGCCATCCTTGTGGTAGTAGGCGTGCTCGAAGACATCGCAGGCCACCAGGGGAATGCCGCCCCAGATGGCCCCGTAGTGGTGCTCGTCCACCAGCACGTTGAGCAGCCGCTGCGATCCCAGAACATCGTACACCAGCAGGCCCCATCCACTCAGCTTGGCCGAGATGCTCGCCGCCTTGAAGTCGGCCTTCCAGGCATCGAAGGACCCGAAATCGCGCTCGATGGCCTGGTACACCTCCCCGCCCTTCTTCCCATCCCCGTCACCGCCCAGGACCTCCCAGTACACGTCGTGCAGCAGCGTCCCGGCGTGGTTCCAGGTGAACCGCCGCTTCAGCTCGCCGATGGTGCTGTAGTTCCCGTTGGCCGCCGCCCGGTCCGCCGTCTCCAACCCCTTCTCGATGTTGTTGAGGGCGGTCACGTACCCCTTATGATGCGTGTTGTAGTGCCAGTCCGTGGTTTCCGGGCTGACGACGTTGGCCAGAAGCTTCTTCGCCTCCTCGTCGGAATACGGCCGAGGCTTCAGTTTCCACTCGTACGCCATGTCCGATACCTCCCCTCTCAGAAGATCTCTGTGTGGTGATTTGCAGTTACGGACGCGATCCGGCCGCCTGCGCGACCGGCTCGTAGTGTTGCCCCATCCCCAGGCCGGTGCCCGGCTGCAGGAGCTCCGGCCGCTGCTTGGCCGCCTCGCGGAGCGGAAGCAACAGCCGCTGCTTGTCGTAAATGAAATCGTCCCGGCGGTATGACGCCAGCTCGAACTCCTTGCCCATGAAGATGGCGTCCTCGGGACAGGCCTCTTCACAGAAGCCGCAGAAGATGCACCGCAGCATGTGGATCTTGTAGACCTTGGCGTAGCGCTCCCCGTGGGACACCCGGTGCTCGTCGGTGTTCTCGGCCGCCTCGATGTAGATGGCGTCGGCCGGGCAGGCCACCGCGCACAGTTCGCACCCTACGCAGCGTTCCAGCCCATCCTCGTCTTTGACCAGAAACTGGCGGCCCCGGTAGCGCGGCGCCAGGGGCAGCCGCTGCTCGGGGTAGGACACCGTGACCGGCTTGCGGAAGATGTGCTTGAAGGTTGTGGCCAATCCCTTGGCCAGTTCGCTGAACATGAGCACTCCGATCTCGGAAAATTGGCGAACGGGTGGTCCGGAACCAGGCCAACCCCCCAGCCCGCCGCGCCCGCGACGCCGGGTCAGGCGAGCTGCTTCACCGCGGCCGTGACCTCGGCGTAATTCGGCTCGACCTTGGGCTCGGGCGCCACCCACTTGTAGCGGATGATCCCGGCGGCGTCAATCACGAAGACGGCCCGCTTCGCCACGGTGAAGCCCTTCACGCCGGCCAGGTCGTTGAAGACGACGTCGTACTGCTTGATCACGTCCCGGGTGAGGTCCGAGAGGAGCGGGAAATTGAGCCCGTTCTTCGCCGCAAACTCCTTGTTGGCGAAGGGGGAATCCACGCTCACCCCCAGGACGGCCGTCTTGGCGCTGGTGAAGTCGTTGAGGGCGTCCCGGAACGTGCACATCTCTTTCTGGCAGACCCCGGTGAAGGCCGCGGGATAAAATGCCAGGACCACGTTCTTGCCGGCGAAATCCGCCGGGCTCACCGCCTTCAGGTTCGTATCCACCAGAGTGA